>Ga0214919_10000941_pt1 | contig 49223 bp, 63 predicted proteins | sample LL1503_MetaG_FD_177994 | JGI IMG/M metagenome (GOLD analysis project Ga0214919, IMG submission 177994) | Freshwater microbial communities from Lake Lanier, Atlanta, Georgia, United States - LL-1503 | ecosystem: Environmental > Aquatic > Freshwater > Lake | place: USA: Georgia | collected...
ATACTGATTTCAAAGACCAGTGCCTTAGGCCTCTAGGCGACACCCCAACTGAATTGGTAGCCAGTACAAGAATTGAACTTGTGATAATCGCTTATCAAGCGACCGTTATACCATTTAACTAACCGGCTCTAACTTGGTGGTAATGACTGGATTCGAACCAGTAACAATCTCCTTATGAAGGAGGTAGACTACCGTTGTCCTACATTACCATATAGAAACACACTCACCCGAATGGACATATCCTGAGTTCCGCCTGCTGTCAGAAGTGTGTTTTTATATGGTAGGAGCACAGAGAATCGAACTCTGATTAACTGGTTAAAAGCCAGCTACTTTAGCCGTTAAGTTATACTCCCGTATTTGGTCCCTGCGGTGAGATTTGAACTCACGACCAGCGGATTAAGAGTCCGTTGCGCTACCAACTGCGCCACACAGGGTTGTTCGTAATTTTTTGATTTTACGTGCCAACCCTAGACCAATACGGGATCTAGAGCGACACTACATTTTACCTCGTTTCATGTGTTTCTCCTTGTTGTAAAATTTGGTGCCCCACGACAGAATCGAACTGCCATCACAGGATTACAAAACCAGTGTAATGCCATTATACTAGTAGGGCGGCGGCGTCAAGCCTTTGCTATGATCTTTTGAATTGTTTTTTTGTAGTCCAACGCACGTTGAATCTTTGCACGATGCTTGGGTCTGGCACCCTCCAACAGTTTGGTCAACTGTTCCACAGTGAGTGGTCCAAGTCTGGGTTTGCCAGTCTTGTGTTTCATTGGATCATTGCTGGTTTTAAATGTGTTTGACATACAGTTTCCTTTTTAATTTGGCTCCTCAGACTGGGATCGAACCAATGACCGAACGGTTAACAGCCGTTTGCTCTACCTCTGAGCTACTGAGGAATATACTTTGGCGGTGCGACTCGGACTCGAACCGAGAACCCGGATTACGCCGAGCGACAGATTAGCAATCTGCTCTAATACCATTATAGGACCGCACCTTCGAAATACTTATACTGACTTTGGTGGAGGATAGCGGAATCGAACCGCTAACTGTAACTTGCAAGGCTACTGTGTTCCCAATTATACCAATCCCCCGAATACTTGGCGACCAGGGAGGGAATCGAACCCCCACCAGTGGTTTTGGAGACCACCGCACTGCCATTATACTACCCAGCCATGTTTCTAACACACTGAGACCAATGTGTGTATCGAAGCACTCTACATGAGTACGTACCCACTTGTCGCCTTAAGGCTAGAGAATGCTTCGATACTCTGGAATTTTACCAACTGCGTTGTCGCCACAGTCTTCTCATCCTCCAGGCCGCCCACATTATAGCAGTGTTTAGTGTGTCTGCAGGGTCGCGTTCCCTATGCCACATAATGAAAAACCCCGGAGTGTTTAGTTCCGGGGTTCTTGTCAGATATACGAATATAGTCTAATCAGAACCCCGGCTCTCCTGGAATACTGTTCGCTGAGCCATTGGCCAACAGCCAGTTTGTTGACTGGAGGGACTGGGGCTTTGTCATTGAACAGAATTGTTGTTTCATCATAGTTCCTATTATAGTGTATTTACCATTGCAGGTCAACCTGCAATAAAATTTAGTGTGGTATTTATGCCACACAACGAATTTGGTTGCAGAGGACGGATTCGCACCGCCGGTCCCCGGGTTATGAGCCCGATGAGATACTACTTCTCCACTCTGCGTCATGTTTATTTATACTGAAACACACTATTAAGAGTCCGATTCTTATTAAGACGCATCCGCTTTGTGTTTCGAACCACTAAGCATAACTTCGTCATAATGTGTTTTAGTATAAAGTGGCGCACTGAGAATACATGCTAACCCAACAACACCTCGAGCATTATTACAAGCCTTGCGAGCTTGCTTTCTCTCGACTTCCACCAAGACCATATTGCTATGTATCCCAGTCTGCTGTCAGCATCGCCGTTTTTAAAGACAGGCAGTAGTCTTGTCGTTGTATGCTATTCTACGCCATCTATCCCGTTGACCTTTAGAGCCATTCACAGTCGCTAAACTGTTACGAAACTTCCAGCATAAACAGATTTCACCTTGCGAGTTACGTCTGACTTGATTACCTTGCGGCCCAAGTATTAGATGCTTTTCACACACAACCGAGTCAGTCTTTGCTTTTTTAATCGTTAATTGGATTTGAACCAATAGTCGACTCCTTCATATGGAGTTGCGTTACCATTACGCTATAACAACCTACTGCGATGTGCTGACTCTGTTGCTGAATACTCTTTTGGAATACCCAATACAACACACCACGTACCTTTGGTCTTGCGGACTACTCAGTCGTCTTTTGCGATCTGTGTTGCCCCGCCAGTTTCCCGACAGCCCCACTGACCACTCAAACTGCGATACCGCCCTTGACTGCAACATCTCGGACTATACCACTACCCTTTCCCATACCAATTAACTGGACTGGTTTAGTTGTGAAGTCAGCACCACCTGTTACTTTCCACTGACCCAAGTTCCCATTGATGCAATCTCAGGCTTGTCGGCCAACGTTCTTTCCACAACATCCAGCGTCATTGTTACCTCCACCGGTCTTATCAGTGAAGGGACTCTCACGAGTCTGAGCAGGCTTGCATAGTTGGACCATTGCTGGCGCAGGCGTGTAGGACGCTTGTGCTTTGGCTACCTCGCGGCAGTTATCCTAAAGAGGCTATGCCCCCAAATCCTTAAACAAATAATTTGTTATCATTTGTTTAGGGACTTTGTTTTTAACATGTGTGTATTATTACACAGAATCGATTGTGTGTCAACTGAATTTGGATAAACTCAACAGCCTACTGCATTGTGTTTAAAGGTACAGAACACAATAAAAAGACTGTGTTCTCTTCCTTCCAGCAACATGACTTCGACTGTGACTAGCAGTCCACGCGGCTCTCGCCCGGTCAGCGGCGCTGGATCAATTTGATCCCCAGCAGTTGGGCCCATTGTCATTGAGTTTTTGACACAGGCCGTTGAGTTTAACTTGGGGTGCATGATGGGATTCGAACCCACGCATATCGGAATCACAATCCGAGGTCTTAAACCGCTTGACGACACGCACCATGTAGAAACACACTATACAACAGGTTTAGGTCTGCTTCTGTATCCTGTTACGGCGTAGCATGAAGTTATCTCTAGACCTCAGCCGTAATGTGTTTTTATATGGCGCGACCAGAAGGATTCGAACCTCCCACCCCTGCGTTCGTAGCACAGTGCTCTATCCAAATGAGCTATGGTCGCCGATTGAATTTGAGAGTAGTGCCACCACGTTATTGGCACCATTTACCTGATTGCACTAGTCCGGACAGGTTGTCGGTACGTCACTTGAGATTCGTCCAGCGTAGTCTCCTTTACAGACCCCTGCAGTTCCCCGCAGGGTGGGAGTTGAACCCATTTGCCTTTTACTACACAGTACCTTCGAAGAATACTGCCTAGCGTGACTTCACTTGCTGACACTCTCAAAACTGAATTTGTTATATTGTGGATTTTGTCAGTTTATTGTTCCACAACTTCACGACGCAATAGCAACTTAATGCCGCACTGCTCGATACCCTACCCATTATGCGAACACTTTGGGATCAAACGGGATAACAAAACTTGGAGCCTAGTGCTAGTACGACCTAGCAACATCCCTTGAGCGAGAGCGTAGGAACTTAATCTACGGGTTTGACACCTCTTGGGTTGAACAGTCAGGACAACTACTTGCATTCACTCCGCAACACTTGTTCAAGGTGTTGTTTCACTACTAGCGTTCATTTCCAACTAGACATAAACTTGGCGACTCGTGGGAGAATCGAACTCCCATAAGCGGATAGACAATCCGCTGTAATGACCATTATACTAACGAGCCAAAAATGTTATAGACAAGCACCGAGGACGCAAATTTAGGAGTCTGGGGCTTCCAGTCCATAGCCGATGCAGTTATGTCAGGATCCGTCGCCGGCCGCTTGGACCCGAATAGCGTATGCGTCCATACGCGATACCTTATCGGTGCTTGTCTATAACATTAAAAAATGCGGATTCAAAAATCAAATCCTCCCACTGCTAACTACTGCTTCCCAATTTATCGTCCATCGGCACCCGTGGTAGGGCTTGCGATGCGCATCGGCCTGACGTTCTAGCGTCAGTGATCCTTGGGATAGGACTGCTGGGCCTTGTCCTGCCCAGCATCAGGTTGTTTGGTGGAGACGGATGGATTCGAACCACCGCGCTTTTTAGGGGCGAGATTTACAGTCTCGTGCAATCAACCACTCTGCCACGTCTCCAAAAAAGAGTAAGAGCAAGGTTGCAGAGCCTAGTGTCCCATTACTGGGAGAAGTGCTCAGGCGATATGCCCTTACAAAATGGTACACGATACGAGAATCGAACTCGTCTTTCCGGCGTGAAAGGCCAGCGTCCTAACCGATAGACGAATCGTGCATGCTATATGAAAACACACTTCAGATACTGTACTAAACAGAAACTATCCAACACGGCCTATGCCGCTGAAGCGTGTTTACATATAGCGCCTGTTACTTGAACAGGGCTATACGAAAAATTCAATTTTTAACGAACCGTACAACCAGTCTCGATCGACTGCGTTGTTTAAATTACTGTGGCAGTAATTTTTCAACTGCCGGCCTCGGGGATTTGATCCCTTTGCCTTACACTCCAAGGACCCATGTTGGCATGGGTCTTTTGTGATACCACCGTTCCTCGGCGGTCTCAGAGTGGTTGGGGCTGAAGCACCGCTTCATTTAATACTTCCTGCTTGACTTTTTGCTATCACTAGCGTGTCTTGCGTTTTGAAGTAACCTTAATCTCTAACTAGTCTCTAGTATAACATCTTCTGATATACCGGTCAACTTGTTTTGCAAAATCCCTTCACTTTGTAGGGTCTTTGCAAACTTTGCTGTTGCTTTCTGACTAGTCTCTAGTATAACACCTCTTGAATTATTGGTCTAGCACAAAAAGGAAAACCCGCCAATTAAGCGGGTTTTTGCTTGAGTAGTACTTTTGTATTAGGTACCACTCCACCCGCTGTTTACATAGGCCAGCGCCTCACGATAATCATGTGAGGGTGTCTCAAAGGACAGTTGGGCGAGTTGCTTAATCATAGTGTATTATATATGACAATGACAAGAAAGTCAATGATTTTTCAATGTCTTTTGCCAATTTATGTTCTTCCAGGTGGAAGTTTTGTGGTGCCCAGCTGCCGTTCAAACGACCCAGGACCTGCAAATTCTGCAGGCAGTGGTGGTGGAACATAACGTTCCTTTGGCGGCTTCCGGCCAAAAATTGATTCGTGTCGTGCAGCCAGTTCTTGTTGACTGACCACTGACGGACGGGGTCGTGTGCCTTTGCTCATGGTTTTTCCTTGTGTTATAAATTTATTCTAATGCAAAATGACCGTTGATCATTCCTATAAAAGATACCGCCTGATTGAAATCGTAATTCAAGTATTTGCGATCTATATTCTTTTCCACATGTTCAATTCCTTTGTGCCAACTGTGGTAAACATAAGTGTCTTTGTATGTTTTAAAGAACCAATCGTCCCATTCACATTGTGATGTAAGTCCTGGTTTGACACACTGGAACGTGTTGATATTCCATCCTGGATAGATTAAACTTCGTGTGACCACTTCGTATGCTTGTCTTAAAGAGGCGCTGCCACCGGGCCATTGCAAAATAGGTTTTAGAGCTGGGTTGCTTTCAAACCAACGTCGAATCATGTGGCTCTGTTTGATTACTATTTCTGGTAAATCCGGAGTCCAGTAAAAGAATTCAGTGTGAATATTTGTGTAATCAGGATCGTTCCAATTGCCAGTAAAGCAATTCACAATCTTGTCTAAGAAATACACACAATATTTGTTATCCTTGATGCAAATTTTGGGTTTGTCTACTCCATATACCAACGCTGTTCGCAATCCACGATCGTGTTGATTACGATGCGCATGTTCTCTGGTCACACTCCATCTGGTCACAAACTGAGGATTCAAATGTTCATAAGTGGTAGTTAACCATTCTTCACCATCAAACCGATTTAACTTTTCAACCACACTGTCTGACACATCGATATAGGTAATTTTAGTGCGCGGACTGTTGTCTTGTATCCACTGCAATCCTTGTTTGGTTGTGAGATCAAACTCAGCTTCAATATTCCTGGGATCAGTCACTGTGGCATCTGGTATAGATTTGTTATCAATTTTGCGACTCCACACAGTGTATATTTCATCTATAAAACATCCAGCTGAAAAAAATGCTTGCACGGTATTCCAACTATCACTGCCACCACTGAAAAACACAGCAACACGGTCATATTGATCTCGTATTTGCCGAGCTCGCATTTGATACAGTATTGACAAATCAGTTTCGGGTTCTACCAACCAATTTTGCGACCTCCACACAGCATCATTAAAATGCCATGTGGGGTGTAGGTTCTGTTGTGTGCCTGCTATCAGCGCATCAATCTTGCTGTGATACACAGTGGATCCCACTGTGTAATATCCCAGTCGTTGATTTGTAACTGTCACTGACGTTCAATGCCTTTGGTGATTGTTGCCCATCTAACAATGTTGTCTTGATGTAGTTTTTTTGCTGAATCGTAAGAAAACTTTTCTGTGACACCATAATTATCACTACAGATTTTTTTCACGTTGTCTTGATTTGCTGTTGCTAGAATAGAGGATAATTCTTGTTTGACAGCATCATCAACAGTGCTTGGTACAAAAAAGTAATCAGTTGAGGTAATTGATTCCAGTCCCTGCACATTCTGTGATTTAAATGTAACAAACCCAGTGATGTTTCGGTCACCAGTTATACCAATAATTTTAACGTCAGGAGTCATTCTGCCCAGTGTCATTGGACCTAAAAAATCCACACTGGCATCTAAGTGACCACCCAGCATGTCACCGGATGCTTCGGGAGTTCCCTTGTATGCTATTTCGTTAATTTTTACATTGCTGTTGTTCTGAATACCTTTTGACACCAGTTGAGTAATACTGCCAGATACCAAGCCCAGAGACAGGTCTCGGTTGCTAACGTCAGTTACTCGACTGTATTTTTTACTGAATACTGCCAATGGCATTTTGCTGCAAAATTCACCAATCATGCTGAGTTGATTGACATCATGACTTTCTTTGAACAAGTTGGGTCGAACATAGAAGCTACTGGATATGGCCAATACTGTTACTGCTCGGTCACTGATTACTGAATTCACAGCAATACTACCACCAGCACCTGGCTTGTTGTCGTACACAAACTTGTATTTGGTCTGTGCGGTGTTGGCATTGTCTATTATTTGGCGTAGCATAGCTGAGTCGGCACCAGCAGGAGAGAATGGCCAAACAATCTTGACCATGGTCTCAGCCGACGCTGACACTGCCAACACTGCCAATAATGCAAATAAAATTTTACGCATGATTGGCTCCTAGATTAGAATTTGTAAGTGACACCAATACCGGTGTAATCTTCATATGTCTTGGGCACAACGCCCAGCGCATTTTGCCATCCACGGCTGGCACGGAGGTTCACACTGAACCGGTCGTTGATGGGTATGCTGTAGTTGTTCAACCACATGACCTGCTCCAAGTGTCCTGACTCGTGATTTACACGTCGTGTGATAGCAGTATTCCAGCGACCTGGACCAATCTTGACGCCGGCACCAACACCAACTCGTCCATACCAGTAACCAGTACCAACTGCACCATTTTGTCCATCATCATATCCTATGCCCACATATGGACGCAGGGTAACAGTGCTGTTGATGGCATAAGATTTGCCCACACTACCTTCAAAGTTGTTCCACATACCCCAACCACTGGAACTTTTGAGTTTGCTACTGGCAACAGATGAGTTGGGGTTTGACCCGTATGTGACAGTTCGATCTGACAGGCCATAGTCAATGCCGTCTATGGTGTCGTTCCAGCGCAAGATATGCGCAGTACCGCCCACGTCAGCGGCTTTGTTGTACACATGATCCTGATCAACACCAATGGTGCCGGCCATGGACCACAGCGAAGTTAACATCATCGCGGATGTGATTAAAAGTTTTTTCATTTGGATTTTTCCTAAAAAGTCTATACCTAAGTATAAAAAATTCAGCTGTGGAAGATGTCCACGTTACGGATGGCGTTCCATGAGTATCACCATGGTAAAAGGGTTCAACTACCCCAGGCGTCAATTTTGCCCGACGTCAGCCCCTGCTGGCGTTGCTAAATCTATTTATATTTTGATTATATAGGATTTAATTTTTTCCGTCAACAGTTCTGGTTATCCGCGTGATGGAATTACTCTTTTTACACGATCCAACACAATGTCCACCACTTGATTACTGATCACAACTTCGTAGTGATTTAGTGGCAGTTCCACCAGCTCAAAGTCCTGTCGGTATTGCTGGCTCTCTATTGTGACCACACCATCGTTGGGTTCTTGTATCCAAGGACTGGCACCACGTGTGGTAACGACCTGGGTCCAGTTAGGCGGTGGGGGTAACTTTTTAGCATCGGCCATGGGCCGACTCATTGGTCCAATGTCCTTCATCAATCTGTTAAATGGCAAGAAGTAACGTGCATAGTCTGCTTGTCGGCTGCCACCATAGGGTGTGCTCAAACTCACGCCGCCCACTGTGGTATCCTGGTAGTAGTTGGCAAGATGCAGGGCATAGATACCACCCAGGCTGTGACTCACAAAGAACAATCGATCCTCATCGTCCAGTTGGCCTTTCATTGCTGTCAGATTGTGTTCAAATCCTGCCTCGCTGTTGTATTCCATGGCCATGTCAGGCTCTTCTACATGATCTCGCACAAACTGTCTAATGTGTGTGAAACTTTCTGCTGTGGCGCTGGCACCGTGTATGTAAACTATCATTTGAATATTTATTGTAGAGAAACCCGCCGAAGCGGGTTCTGAGTTTCTGTTACGAGGTATGTCTTACCCTAGGCAGTGTTTAGGCTGCCAAAGCGAACTGTTCGTCGTTTGCATTTACGTTTTTTGCTTGATTAACGGTCATCGCCTACCGTGCTGTCCACTCTGTTACTTGTTGCCCTGTCGAAACTATGCAGGCCCATCATAAAGAAACTTTTATTTGTTCTATTGAAAAGTATCTATAATTAGTTGTCCAATCGGTATTCCAACGAATTATAGTGTTGTAAATTCTTACCCATCCGTTACGCAAATTTAGGCACCACATAATGTTGCCTTTAAGATTATAACGACTGAACTTACTTTTACTTTTCACAAACTTCCTTATGGTGGACCTGGGGGGATTCGCACCCCCGTCCAGAACACTGTTCTCATCACTTCATACAGCAATAACTCTTATTTACCCTTTATTCAACGTTGGGCTCTTCAATCACTCGCCAGCCCAGGAGTGCCAAATCTGCGGCAATTTCGTCAGTGACGTTGCCTTCACCAATGAACTTGCTGTCAGTCTTGTCGCCAATGCCTGAACAGTACCAGTCCATGTAGTCTTCGCCTGCGTCTCTGAGATCAGCCACAAGCCCACCAGCGTAACGCCAACTGCAACTCCAGTAGGCATCTTTCAGCACAAGCCAAACATCTTGCTTTTGAAAACTGTTGTTGCACAAGGCAGCATACAAGTTCTGCGCATAGTCATCACTGCCACGCACCCGGCTCACAAACCAGTCTGCCTGGCTCATGTCATATTCCATGTTGTTGACTTTGAACTCAGGATGCTCACGACGCTCGGCCTCCATTTGAGCCCACTTGCCTCTGATGTCATCAAAGAAGTCATCGTCGGTGCCTTCACTCTCATGTTGTGGTTCAATTGTGATGTCGTTCATGTCAGTTCCTTTGGTACGAGTAACCGGAGTCGAACCGGTACGCATATAGCGGTGGATTTTAAGTCCACTGGGTCTACCAATTCCCCCATACTCGCACTGTTGTATTTACTGGTCCGGCGTACAGGAATCGAACCCATATTCGCGGAGTAGAAATCCGCTGTATTATCCATTATACTAACGCCAGTGTTGGTGCCCACAGAGGGAATTGAACCCCCACTCAAGCGATTATGAGTCGCCTGCTTTACCATTAAGCTATGTGGGCTGATGTGTATTGTAACAGAAATTTTATTTAGTGTCAACCCAGAACGGGTTAGGTCAGCAGTTGGTTGATGATGTCCGCCGCTATTCGAACCAAATCTGGATCAATACCCATCCTGTGTGCTATTTCGGCAGTGCTGAGATTGCGTTCCAACAGTTCACGCACCTGGTTGATGAGTTGTCGTTTCATGTATATATAACGTTTTAGCCCGGTGACCTAGCTAGAGCAGTTTGTTCTAACTGTCCATGCCCAGTGTAGCAGGTGCATGATCCAAGCGATCATGACCATCACCGCGGTAAAAATATGCATCCGGGTCTGTGATTGTGATGCTCAAATCACTGTGCATCACGTCATAGTCTACAAAGTCATGATTGGCATCGTACACACGGAAATAATACTGCCCGTCATGACCGCGTATCAGGCATCCTTCAACGCCATCAGCTGGTTGTTTCATCATGCTCCAACTCCATTTGTTCAATAATTAAGTGTGCGAACTTCTGGCAAAACATATTGAACCAAAGTTCGTTGCACAAGGCATTTGACGCACCTGCTTGCAGTGCCAAATTTTTCAATTCTTCATTCATAATTTACTCCCAGGTTCTGTGACGTTCGGCCACCCATTCTTTACCATCATATTCCTCGATACACCAGTTGACATCGTCAGGAACGTCCACAATTTTCAATTCAGCATAGTCACCGTCGGCTGCTTCACCCATGAGTTCAATCACAGCAATCAAGTGCTCATCGTCTCTTGGGATTTCGCGGTCGTGAAAGTCAGGGTCTGTTACCCCAGCCAGTTCCCGGTATTTACTCTCAGCCTTGGCACTGAGCCCAAAGCCACCGTGGCAAGTGTTGATTACAATTTTAGTCATTCTTCGTCCTCATCGTAGTTAGCATCAGTTTCAATTATGACATGGCCAAACTTGAGTTGGCCGCCTTGTGAGCCAGTCTCAAACGGCTCGGTGAATTCCAGGATGGCACCCAGGTCTAGTAGATTGTCATACTTGTTGGCACGGATGTCTGACATCAGTATGCAACCAATACTTCCTGCGTCCACACTGTATGTATGGCCGTATTGATCATAGTATTCCCCGTCGCCCCAGCGAGTGCTGTAGATGGCAAATTTGCGCCCATCAGGCAACTCAAATTCACCATCAACTAATTTTTCACCTTGAATGATAAGTGAACAGACTTGCTGCCATTCGTCACCTATTACATAGCACAAGTCACCTACGTAGTATTTTCCTGCGGGCATTGTCATGCTAACTCCAATTTTGTTACAGGGACCAGACGAAAACAACCTTCAGTTGTGTCACCTTTGACAGCAGTCACCACACGGGATTCACCTGTGCCAGGTTGTGGCATGGCAGGACCCACGTCAAACCACTCTGAGTCTGCCAGCATGTCAAAGTGCTGTTCTTTTAATCTGAATCTCATGCCATCTCCCAATCTAATGTTTTTACACCACACTCGGCCAGTCTGTCAATGCCTTCGTGCGGACAATATATCTCGCTGAGATGCCAACAGGCTCGAAATTCTTGCAGATTTTTGCGTAGCTGTTCATCGTCTCCTTTGTATCGGAAACTCTCAACCCACTCATGAGTGGTTTTAACTGACAACCGTTGCACAATCTTTCTAGGTGCATCTAATTCAAATATGCATTCAGCAGGATGCATGGCCAGGATATCTCCCACATACTTCTCGTCAAAGTATCTATGCTGGTCGTAGTATAAAGTGCCCATCAGTAAGTTTCCTTAATGATATCGTACTCCGTAGTGGGCCACTGTGCTTTGAACTCGTCAGTTTTTACAAAAGCATTGTAATCACTGGCGTTGAAAAACATTCTGCGGAACACTGCTCGGAGCTCGCCCTTGACAGTGATTGTAAGATATATTGATTTTGCTTTGCCTGCCATTATGCCATCTCCCGATCAAATTTACTTTCAACATCTGCCCACAGGGCAGGGTTCATCATGTCTGTGTGGTAGTCACAGATTTCCTGTGCTTCCTCAAGTACAAAACGTCGGTCCACTGTGGTGCCAGCATACACACCTTCGACTGTTTCAGTCCAACGCACCACGTCCCAACGATGCATTTTGTCGTGCCATTCAACTGTGAATTTCATCATGCTGCCTTTCTAAAATAACCGTAGGGCAAGCCCTGCGTGAAACAAAAATAGTCGGCGTCACCGTTGGCATGTTCAGCGTCCATGAGCCATGCAATCACACGCTCACGACAGGTACCAGTGTGCATGAGATTGGTCACACGATCTTCAAACTTCACAATGGCTTCAGCTTCGGCTGTCTTGCGGTCAGCCTCTTCACGCTGGATCACAGCACCCAGGCTGGCAAACTCCTGTTCGAAGTCCGCAAGGGTCCACGTAGAAGTATCAACACCGCGGGGACGAACGCCATATGCGTCCTTGTACATGTCCCAATAGGTGCATTGGGCTTGCTCAAGATCTGTCATGTCTTCCCAACTTTTGAACTGTTCCATTGCTGACTCCTTTTTGCTTTGTATGCGACTATTATAACAGTTTGTGAATTATCGTGCAACCAATTTCACACGCACATCAGTGTTCAAAGTAGGTGTGTACTTTTGTATTAACTCGCGCTCGAGCTTGTGTGCAACATCTTTACCACGCACAATGTCCACGATTGCGTAGTTTACAGCGGCTTCGCCAGCCGCGCGGATTGCATTGTACAAGTTCCAATTCTTGTCTTCTGTTCTGCTACGGTAGATGTGTTTGTTGACACGGCTTTGAAGCGACATGTTGATTGTGCGCTGAGTTTTAGCGGTAATACCAATGTAGTACTCCAATCCAATTTGGATCATGTACACAATATGGGTTCTGTCAGTGCGTTTCTTTCTCATCATGTGTGTATTATAGCATTTCGGGCATTATTGGTCAACCAAAATGTAGTACTGCAAAAGTATTACTTTTTGGGATTCTGCCCGGTAATACTTGAGTACTATAAGTAACACAATGAGCACAATACACCATGGGGAAATTTGGCAGGCAAGCCAGTGCCTCAAGCAGGAAACGTCTGCGGCCAACATGATATGCACACACTTGGCTGACCAAGGATACCAGCGTACCATCGCTGTTAGCAATACAAGAAGCATTTGGACACGAAAAGATCAACAAGTGGTTGTGAGTCTAGTAGATGATGCCTGGGACTGTGCCCTGGATCGCAGTCAGGACACACCATATCTGTTTGACGTCAATACCATGGTCATCACAGACAACTGGATCAACACTCCCACTGTGTATCAGGTTGCTAGACTGCCTGACAGTTTTTATGGCATATACTCTTATACACCTGCAAATCAAACTTGGTTACCGGATCGTGATTACACATTTGGCATAAACCGACTGGACTTCAAACGCATGCAAGTATTGTTGAACCTGTATTACAAATTGGGACTTGATCGCGGCTATGTTAATTTTAATTGTGAAGCAAGGCAACAAACTGTGCAGGCATCACAGCAGGCATTTTTAGATCAGTTGGTGCATGCAGAACCTGCTGAATTGCCTGCGTTTCACCAACTGGCTGACATGATGCCTTTTAAAAATTACACAATTGATCATGATCAAACTTACACTCGCAGTTGGTTAAACATCATTGTTGAAACGTACAGTAGTGACAATGTGATATCACTGAGTGAAAAAATATTTAGATGCCTTGTGACTCCTGCGCCATGGATAGCGTATTCAGGACGTTATACTGTGGCACGACTGCGCAGCCTGGGATTTGATGTGTTAGACGATATTGTGGATCACAGTTATGATCGATTGATTGAAGCACATCACAAAATGTCAGGATTTGTCGGCACAGCCCGTGACACTATTACAGCACTGAAAACTCATGATTGGGCCACACTAAAACAACGGTGCACATCGGCAGCACAACACAATCAGCAGTTGTTGGCAGCTATGAAAAATTCTTGGGCAGGAGACTTTGATGCCTGGCGGCCGAACAACATATTATAACATGGACACAATTCAACAAGTTCTCGGAGACCAATATGCAATGTTTTATCGCAGCAATGTCAGTTCTAATCAACTGGTACCGTTGCAAACACTAGCACAATGTATCGGCACAGTTAATCAAGCATTGCATACTCATGGTCAAGATCTCAGTACATGGCCCAACCAACCTGCAAATAGAATTTGTAAACTGGTTCGAGCACATGTGATTTATCACAGGCTCAGTATTGAACCCATACGCAAACCTATATTGGTTCATCGAGAACATGACCAATTTATTGTTGACTGTGGGGACACACGGCTCATGGCACTGCACCAATTGCCTGCTCCCATACCAGTATCGGTAATTTTGACATGCCAAGTTGATGCAATAGATCACTATCAAACCTGGACCAGGATACACAATGTGCAAGATTTGTCAGCTTGTACTGGATTCTCGCTCAACTCTGACAAAGTAAAAACCGCCCTGGCCAAACCAGGTGCTGACTATGCGCTGTGTTGGTTGGAATTTGGCGATTATTCAACGTCTCACCATTTGCATGACCCACAGCAGAGACTCAACATGATGCAACATTATCTTGATCAGCAACCTGGTGAGTTTTGCTTTGATGAGGCCTGGTTATTAAAGGAAATCAATTGGTAATAAGTCACTCAACATTTTTTAAAAAAACATTGTCCAAACTTGGAACCCAAACTCATGTGGAAGCCAATGGATTCATTGCGCCATACAACGTTGAACTGGGATGGCCACTCAAGCTGCCCGAAGTAAACTGGCAAACCAATCAGTTGTTGCTGTTGCATTTTCAAGATTTTGTCACATTTCAAAACGGGCGTATTGTGGAATTGGATCGTGTGGCCAAGCACTATGGCGAAAATGCCAGTCGTGTGTTAGTAACTCACATGCATCCTGGACTGGACCAAGTCTACAACGGGCCCATAAATCTCATTGAGTTCAGTAGCCATAACTATCGAGAAATTCAAAGAATGCGAGAACGTTGGCCAGAATGGCAACACATTGCCGAGGGTGCCAAAACACAGCCTTGGCAGTGTCTTAATGGTAGGAAGTGTCCCCATCGCCGACGTGTGGCAAATATATTGTCGTCATGGGGCAACGGCGTACTCAGTTATGGCACAGATATACCACTACCTGAATGGGATTATGGCACATACCGTGGTACGGAAAATGACGAAAATTTTATTAGATTAGGAAAGATTTATGGATCATGTGCTGTGAATGTTGTAACTGAAACACTGTATGATCCAGTACCTGGATTGTTTTGTGAAAAAACATTGCTGTCCATGATGGCACAACAAATACCCATTATTATTGGCACACAAGGTCTTGTGAGCAGTATACGTGCTCATGGATTTGATATGTTTGATGATGTAGTAGACACCAGTTATGACAGCCTTGCCAATGACACAAGATTGAATCAAGCATTGACACTAAATCAAGAGCTCATACAAGGCCGGATTGATTTAGCTCCTTACCAAGAGCGACTACGTGCGCAACGTGAATTTGTACTAGATGATTTCACCAACTTGATGGAACTGAGATTTATTCGCGATTGTGAGCAGTTGATCAATAAGTTAAACTTTTGATAAATCTTTGCATGTCACCATGCAAGGTGGCCATGAGTGCTTCTCGGCTGCCAAACATCACTATGTTGTTGTGCTTGCGATTGTTCACAATATAATAAGGTGATGCCATGTGTCGATCCAGGTCAATCAAGTTGCGCGGCGTCAACAGTTTTTCAGGCAGTTCAAATGTGTAACTATTGAGTTCCAAATAGTTACTGAACACCAGATACCCCACATCAGTCAATCTCAAGCCACCATCTTCACGGATGTTCTGCCACCATGAACGCATGGCTTCATCCAAGGCAGGAGCGTCTGGATAATGATGTATAAGTTCGGCTGTGAGAGTGTGTTTATTGAGCATTGGGATATATTTTATCCCCTTGCGTTAACAGCACAACTGAGAATTTGTCAGTTCTAAATTGTGTGTTGAGTTTGCGGGCCAAGTTAATGGCATGTCCAGGATTAGAGAACGATACCTTTTTGTACTTGGGCCCAGGGTATTGTGTGAGCAAATTGGAAGTTTTCAAGTTGATGGGTTTGGCATCAAAGAACACTGCCCACACACCTTCGGAGGCCAACACTTGCTCGGTCTTGTAGGTCTGTTTGTTAGTGTGCTCTATCAGCACAGAAGGCTTTGGTCTTGACATTTTAAACTCCACAGTTATTTATGCCAATAACTATGCAGATTTAAAACTACCCCCGGTGACCTGTACTTCTATAACCTCTGCACCACGTGTGGATTGTTCACGCATTTGTTCCAATGTAATCAACAGTTTAGTGATATCTGCGTGTAAGTCTTTGGCATCACGCATGGGCATCATGAAGTCCTTTTGCCCACGGGCTTCATGTGCCTTGATTGAATCCACAAAACGATGTATGTGCAAACTCATTTTCTTTTCACAAATAGTGCAAGATTGGGAGCCACCCATCCCACAGGTTTTAACACCTTGCCATCTTCACGTTTGCGTACTCGGCCAGTTTGTCGATCAATCTTGTTGAAGTTGGTGGCCATAACTTCTTTCCACGCTCCTTCAGCATCTGCACCCATGCTGTGCATGGCGCCAATCGTGACCACAAGGATATCAGTTAATGCATCTAATGTTTCAAGTTGGTCATGATTTTTTATTGCTTCACCTAATTCATCTGCTTCTTCCTCAATGAGGGTTAGATACATGTTGAATTGGTCTTGGTTAAAGCTGTCAACTGATTGGTCGCATGCTCGCATAAATTTTTCTGAATCACGAAAGGGATTTGTCACGTGCTGCCTCCTGGGTATGAAATGGACCTTGATATTGGTAACGTTCCAACACAATTAATTTTGGGTTACGTAACAACTTCCATGCACGATGTTGTTTTACAGCATACCAACCTGCGGCATACCATGACTTTGATTTGCGTTCTTTTGTGAACAACGGTAACTTGTGCTTGACATCCCACATGGGATTGAACGCTCTGCATCCTGTTTCAAATCCATGCACCTGATCTGGCGCAGGACGGGTGGTCTTTTCAGGCGGCGCAAACTCAATGTTTGCTTGCTTTCGCACCATTGGGATAGTTTTAAATTTACCTATCTGGTCATTGATGCGCACAGTAAAGCCGTCAGCTTCTGCTTCTACCACACCGACCTTGCGATCATCTTGCTTCAAGATCCAGTACTTTTTATCCACTATGGGTTTGGCTTCGATCATCTAATACTCCTTTGTATGTTTGATTCAACCAGCGACCTATGGCATCTGCATAGTCACTGAGTTTGGTAAGTTCATATTTGCCACAGAATCTTAGGAAGTGCGCACCCACCATGCCCACGTCCTTGTGACTGATCTGCTCACGTATGGCTTCATCTACCACAGCTTTGATTGCATCGGGCTGTGCTGTGAGATCAATCAAGATACGATTTCGTTCATAGTCGTCCAAGACCTTGTGCTCTGCTGATTCATGGTCTGACCAACGTTGCAACATGAGATTGTTCCACGCATAGCCACGCCGGTCACGATCCTCAAATGCTTCTGTCAGTCCCACTTGGTTCTTTGTGCCTTTCACCCGCACACCCGGATAGGCCGAGAACACATTGTCACCTGGATCGCCGCGCATGCACTTTAGGAACAGCACCCAGTTCTGATAGTCCACAGGTGGCACAAAGTTAGCATCGGCTTTGCCAACCTTGATCTTTGAGTTGCTCTCAATAGTAAATGCCAAGTTTTTGCCTTTTGCGTCTGTAACACCTGTGGTACTGAACAAGTGATCGTTGATGCCATTGTACAATTTTACATTGGGTGCAATCAATTGCACAAAGTCAGAATCTGAGCTGACCACTACGTGTTCGTCCAGGGGGTGTAAAGCAATCCAACGTGCAATGATATCATCTGCTTCTGCTGTGGCACAACGGACGACACTACAGTTGGTTCGTGTAGACAAGTATTTAGTCAGCTCATCATAAGTTTCCCAGAACAGTTTGTCCTCTTCTGCTTCTGACTCGCTCATTTGTCCACGTGCCACCGCACGGTTTGCTTTGTAGGGTCGGTAGTGATCTTTGCGCCAGCTACGACCCTCTAGTGCGAATACCACATGATCAGCACCTAAATCACGTGCTACTTTGTTTGCACTCATCAAGGTCAGGTGCAGGGCAAAGCCCAATTTGGTCCATGTGTCTGCGGCACGGTGCGCTTGGTGCCGCGCACGGAAAAACATGTTAGATGTATCAATCAGTAAGTAGCGCATTTGTGTTCACCAAGTTGTTTTGCTTGATGTATTGTAACACATGTTCGGCCCAAAAGCTATGGGCATCTGCACCAAAATGCCAACTTTGTGGGTTTACTGTTGAAAATCCTGTGGTTTTGAGCAAATTGGTATAGGTCAGCTGTGCATCATACGGATTCATGTAACGACGTGACCAATTGGCTGGATTTGGCATGGACTCAAAATGGCTGTTGCCGTTGAAGAAAACATGCTGAATATTCTTGCTCTGCAACTCTTGATGGAATTTCCAAATTTCTCTATGCGCTTGTTCAGTACATCTTGCCCAGTTGACATTGGCTATAAATTCTTTATACCTTGTTTGTAATGCGTTGGGCACGTGATCCATTCCGGATGCATTGACTTGCCAATACTGCCCTTCATACATCCATTCTTCTCGTTCCCAGGTTGACCATTGTATGACCATGATGGTGCGATCCAATTGGTCGTAGTGTTTGTGTATCCAATCACGTGTGGTGCGCATAATTCTGGCATTACAAGCCGCCGATTCGGCATCACAATAGAATTCAGCATTGAGCAATTTAGCTAACTTTTGCCCCCAACTCACTACTAGATTGGCAGGATGTGGGTTTCGTCCCAACATGTACAAGTCACCGTCGTCTTGAGCAAAACAGTGTGGATTCACTGCCTCGGCAGCCGCAGTATGGCTGTCACCGTTTGCGTACAGTATCATCGTGGGCTGGGACCACCTGTGTCATCTGCACCCACTGGTTCCCAAGATTCCAGTTTCTTTTTTAAGTCTTCGGCTTGTGCCACACGCTGGCGCAATTCACTACTGCTGAACGAATGATCACGACCATTGAAATGCAATTCAATATCTCGTTTGTGACAAATTTCGCGTCCGGTAAATTCACGTCCTTCGTACTCTACACCAAGTATACGCACATCAATGGGCAGGATCAACAACAAGTCTTCTAGATCTTTTTCTGTGTTGTACACCCAAACTTCGTCCACATACTTGCACCCAATAAGTTGCAGTTGTCGTTCCACAATGCTCTGCACCGGGCGATTCTTGTTGGGGCGATCCAAGGTGGGATCGTTCTGCAATGCACAGATCAGGTAATCACATTCTTCTCGGGCTTCACGCAACATGGCAATATGGCCAGCATGCAACAAATCAAATGTACTGGCTGTAAAGCCCACACGTCTTCCATCCATCATGATTTTTTCCTCAACTGATCTCGCTACGTCCATCACCAAGGTCTCGACTACGAACATACCCATTCACTGAGTTGCGCATGGCTTGATCTTGTTCCCATGTTTCCATTACCACGTGTCTGCACACATTTTGGAACCACCGATCCACAATGTCTGAGTCTGCGTCTGCAGGTTTCATCATGTAACCGGCCTTGACCAGTCTAGCAATAAATATCTCATTCCAGTCTAGCTCAAATGCACCTTGATGCAGGTTGGCAGGATCAATATCCATGCTCAAAATGGCCACATATGGTTCGTTTTTTTCTGTGGCAATTTGTTTGGCAGTTTTTTCAGGTGCCTTGGGCACACGCACAACCTTTTCCGCAGCGGGTTTGGGTTCTGGTTTTTTCTTGAATCGATCAAAGAATCCCATTATTTGCCCCATCCATTGCCCCAAAGGTCAACGTGTAATCTGGGACTGTACCAGTAACCACGCTTGAGTGCTTCATCAGCAACATTGATTCTGTTGCCATCATACACACTGACCACACCTCCTACAGGCATCACAAACACAGGACCACCAAACTCACGCAAGCGATATTCATGCACCGCACGATCCAATTCATCAAAGTCTTCCGCCTTTTCTACCACAAATTTGAGATATGTTATGCCATGTGATTCGTAATCCCACACCACGTCGGGTTTGATAGCATCTGTCCATGACTCTCCTGATACACTTAATTTGGGACTTACACTGAACGTGATCTCACCAAACCAGTTGTGCAAGTAGTCTCGAAACTCTTTGGTCAAGTCTTGAGTGCCGTTGGTTTCAAATGTTATGTGTCGCAAACCGCGTTCGGCCAACACATTCAATAATTCTGGGTAGGCACGTTGCCAACCCAATAATGGTTCGCCTCCAGTGATCACCAAATGCACAATGTTACCACTGGGCTGTATCCATGATCCATTGGGCAACAATGCTGTCATTTTGTCCACAAGTTCGTCTACTGTGTATGTGGGACTCAAGTGTTTGAAGTCTGGGTGCCAGCTTGCATAACTATCACAGCCGGTGTTCACTAAGGGCAGTTCTTCAAATGTTTTGTACAACTCCACAGTCTTGGCCACTTTGTCTGCTTCTGTGCTCCGCTCTCCAGGTTTACAACCAAACCCAGAACAGGTAAAGTTACAACCAAACATGCGCAAGAATATGCTGGGTACACCAACATAACGGCCTTCACCTTGTGCTGAATAAAATAATTCTGATACCTTGAGTTTCATTGTGTTCCTTATAATCTATAAAATCGAGTCATGCCTGACCGTGTGGGATCTTTATTTAGGTTGACGCTTTCTTGTGCTATTTTAACACGAGTCTCTGTTTTTGTCACCCAACCTGGCAAAACTGCGTCTATATATTTTAAATGTTCTTCTGGTGTGGGATGATAATCTACGCCACCTTCGGGATATTGAAATCTTTTTTCTTTATTGATGGTCCAATATGAATCTCCCAATACATCAAGATAACTGGGCAATATGCAATCAGTTACATTGGCATATAAATTAAACACATCATGGTATTGCATCTCAGTATTGCTGTATGGATCTATACGGCGTAGAGGGCATAAACATAAGAATTTCCAACTCAAGCTAGGTTTACTTTCTAGTAGAGTCTTCACTGCTTTAATCATGGCAATGTCTCTAATGAGATTGCCACGTTCACACACCAAATCAGTTACAAATTCTTTGCTGAACATGGTTGAGGTCATGATATTTCCTGGCGTGACCCAGTGATTTTTTATGTAACGATCTTCCCGCATGATGTTGGTCCAACACACTACCACAGTATCTGTGGCATTGAATGTGTACTGTTGATCCGCTTCCATTACACTGTTGAAAATGTAAGCATTGCCAGCACCAGATTGTCCCCAATTTTTAAACTCGTCAAATTCAGGAGCCAAACAATCGGCCCAGGTGCTCCAACGATAGTTGGTAAAACTGCATCCAAATGCAAATAGTCTTGACATTATGCCACTAGTTGTTTTTTCTTTATAGAGAAACTGCCTTGTGCATTGGCCGCTGCGGCACCACGTTGTGTGCCTTTGACATCCTCAACGCCAATACGATCCACTGTGGCTTTGCCAAAGTTTCGTCGTCTTGCAAAGTAGAACAGTTCAAGGAATCGATTCAAACTCATGGTCTTGTCTTCAGGGAAGTCCAAGCGATACGATGTGGCAGTTTTTTCCAAGGGCTGATTGAAACTCAGGTAATCCCAAATGTTGTAATTTACATCAAGATTCATGGGATACTGATTTCTGTCATTGTACTTGATGTAGTAATTTCTTTGCAGTTTCATCAAACTGGCCAACAAGTCTTCAGGCAAGTTGTAGCGTTGTAAAAACGTTTCCAGCACATCATACAGTTCGTCCACACGGTCTTCCTGGTGCATGTTCATGCTGGTTCTGTGAATAATGTTCCAGCCATGTATTTCTACACCAATCTTGGGATGGTTGATCTTGCCGGTGTTCATCCAGTTGGCAAAGTATTGTCTGGTTTCGGCTTCTTCTTTTATCACCCATTCATTGGTCATAAAGTACTCAAACAAGTCTTCATAATAATCGTTGTAACTGATGCCCATGTACTTGTTGATAAAACGTGCTGCCAGGGTAGCAAAGCCATTGATATGGAATGTGGTCTGGAACCATGAAAAGATCTGCGCATCCAACATCACAGGAGTGGGCATGTCCTTGGTGCCTGTGATAACGTCAATGCTTTCTTCAATGTGTTCCACACTGTAACTACCAGCAAAGTAATCTGTCACAGGCTGGCTGGTGATCTTGAACAGTTTCTTTTGCAGCAAGTTCATTTCAGCGTTTTCTAACAACTGTGCCTGAAACACAGTGATGCCGGTGTGCTGATTTAAATCATACAAGGCATAGAAGTTTTTCTTCCATGTTTCCAAGGTTTCACCAGGCAAACCAAGTATGAGTTCTGTGTATGCAGGAATGTTGCGTTGGTCACATAACTCAAACACTTCGTTCAGCTTGTTCATTTCCATGTTCTTGCGACGAATGTTTTCCAACACGTCATGATCCAGACTCTGCACACTCAGTGTCAAGCCTTGATTGAAGCCACGTGCGTCCAGCAGTTTCTTCACAATGTCAATGACTTCTTTCTTTTGATTCTTGGCCCAGGCCACACTGAATGTTCTTGGTGATCCATACCGTTCCTGCATCTCAATAATCTTGTCTGCAATCATGCCATCACGTTCGGGGTACATACCAAAGTTGGCATCAGTAATTGAAATCCAGTCAAAGTTGCGTCGAGCCATCCATTCTAGTTCATCAAACACACGTTCCAGTTCAAATTTCTTGACCTTGTTGTAGGTCAAACTGCCCCAGTCACAAAAGGTGCAAGCATAAGGACAACCACGATTGGTTTCCAATGTGCCTTGCCAAGTGACATCAGGATGATCAGCAATCATCTTGTCAAAGATGCCTGACAGGTATGGGCTGGCCACTTCTTCTAGGCTTTCAATACGTTCAGCATCTTGTGTTTTTATCGCTGTGCCATTTCGGTTGATCAACAGCCCAGGTATGTTTTCCCAGTCTTTGATTTCAAAATGTTCTAGCACACGTTTGAAAGTTATTTCACCTTCGTAACAGATCACAAGATCCATAAAAGGTTCTTTGATAAACAAGTCCGGATCAGTTATGGCAACTTCAGGTCCACCAAACACAGTCAATATCTCAGGATTGATTTCTTTGATGCGACGAGCCAGGGCGTAATTGTACCGATGATTCCACACATAAGTGCTGAAGGTCACAATGTCATTTTTGGCCAGGCGTTGTGCCAAGGGTTCCACAGCATCTCTACGCCAAATCCAATCAGTAGATTCAAATCGTTCTTTGATCCAAGGATCTGCCAGGCTGTAACTCCATACCACACCTGCTGAATACGGCAGATAATATGCGTTGAACTCTTTAGGTCCTTGTTGAAAGTTGGGCTGAACCCATGCTAGTTTATATGTCATCCTGTATTTAAGTCATTTAGCAAAGTGCTTGTGCGGATTGTCAAATTGTACCATTTGTTTATTGACATCATTCTGAGCCAGTTTCTCCCAGGGATCTTGTGTACCTTTGAAAATGTTTATAAAAAAGTCAACACTGAGTCCTTGGCTGACCATGTGAGTGGCCAACTTTTCACAATCCCGATGTCGCAATTCAATTTGCTTTATGCTGTGAAAGTCATCAGGATCATTTGGTCTACCTTCTAATGCAGCACGTTCACGGAACGTGACGTCATTATTGTTGCCAGTAATGTCAGCTCGATCATGCAACACCCAAACAGGTATACGTTCATATATGTCCAACATGTACGCCTGTTGACTGAGCCAGCCATCTTGCACACTGTGTGGGCTGATGTACCCCAACAAATCATACCACTTGCGAGGCAATATAGGGAAGATACTGTACGGATGATCTCGGTGAGTATGCACAGCCAACAGTTTGAACTCACCCTGTCGTTTCATGATTTCGGTGTCCCATCCTTGGGTCTCCATCACAGCATCGTCATTCCAAATCATCAGCCAATGCGAGTTGGTGTACTCGGCCATTTTGTTGTTGTACACATTAAGTCTATGATAACCTTGCCGCGGAAATTTCACAGCAAAAAATGATATTTCACGCTGTTCCAACCAAGGCTGGAGTTCATCGTGAAAATACTTTTCACCAATAGTGTCATCATCGTCAAATGCAAACATCAACTGCAACCGATCAGGGTTGTCAGCCAAGTCAATTAGGCTGTGTATACAGCGACCCAGGCTGTCTGTGCGGCCTCGTGTGGCCAACAATATAGCAATGTCGTACTCAGGTGTCATGCAAATAAATCCTCGTTCCATTCTCTATGACCTTCTCTAAAGGCCATGTTTGATTGTGTCTCACGTACTTCTACACGATAACACCACAAGCGTTCTGCTTCGCCCTGTCCCCACATGTCAGGAATGTACACACCGTTAACATATTTGTACAGTTGATCAGCCAGTCCTTCACAGCCTAGTCGGGGCAATATAGTCAGTTTGGCAATGTTTCTACGTTGCATTTCCATATAGAACTCCAGCTCTGGATCGTCTTGTGACACAAGCAATGTATGGTCAAATTGACTTTCCAACATTGATTTGAGTTCTTTGAGGCCACCGTAATCAGCAGCCCAGTTACGTGTGTCCAAATTGTCTGTACCAAAGTAGAACTTCATTGAGAAGCTGTATCCGTGGATTAAATTGCAATGGCTGTCAGCTCGCCACTGTCTGTACGCACATGGAAATGCATCGTGGTATTCTTTGGTTGATGTGTATTTGTATTGTCTTGCAGAACGCCAAGTGTGTCCTGTTTCGTATTGGTCTTGTGACATGCTTTATCTCCTATGTTAATTATAGCATAGGCGGCAGAGTTTGTAAAGCGGGAATGACGCCAAGACCGCTTAGAGCAATATTTATTCAGGCTGTTGATAGTCTGCGGTTTTGTAGTTGGCCTGTCCAGAAATAACCGCACGTACACCACCAACAGGGTCAGCACAGTCGCCATGACGTCGGGGAATCAAATGCACATGTGGATACATCACAGTTTGGCCAGCGGCGTCTCCCATGTTGATGCCTATGTTGAATGCATCACACTCGCCGGACCGGACCATTCTACGACCTTCTCGCATGGCTGTTTCAAAACAGTCATAAATCACTGCATCTGTGTTGTACTGCGGCACAAACAACAAGTGTCCCTGTGTCACAGGATATCGATCTTGGAACACAGCAACATGATAGTCAGTTAGTCGGTCGACTTCTAAGTCCCAAGGTGCCACTCCTGCGTCTTGTGCTTCTGGTAATGTTTCATATTTCATTGCACTAATTCTTCCGCAGCATTTTCATAACCACGTGCGTAGTCATCAGCATCTGCTTCGGCATTTTCAACATCAGCGTAGGGATTGGCGAATTCCTCTCCGGCCCGGGCTGAATTAAAGCCTTGGATATACGGTGCTTCTGCGTACAGTTCTATTTTTGCTTTTTTCTTACTCATCGGGTTCTCCTTGAAACACTTCACCAGTTGCTTCGTTTTCCAACTGCAATGGGCCATGGAAATGATATTCAGTGTCGTCATTGCTCCAGCCCAGGGCTTCCATACCGTCATAGAAATCTTCTTCCCATGCAGCCATGATTTTGTCTTGATCTTCTTCGCTCATGTCCGCAGGCCAGTCCCACTCAAGCCAGCAACCATCATCCATACTGTCCATTTCCCAATCATAGTCGCCACCAATTTCGTAGCCGTCGGGATTTTTTAAATCAACATCGGGTTTTTCTTCACTTTCGCAATAGAACTTGCCCCAACGAAAACCTTGTTCTTGAATGATCTTTTGACCATCTTTGTTCCAGATTGAACGTTCAATAGCATTCTTTTTGTGCTGTGTGGTCAGTATCCATGTGGTCATGATTGACTCCTTAGGTATCAATTTCCATTGAGTTCCATTCTTTGATCACAGCAATCATTTCTTCTTCTGTGTTGCAAAGAACTTTTGCAGTTTTCCAATCGTTTTCACCGTCACGACCACCTACCTCAACCATGAAACCGTTGTCGTAACGGTTGAGTGTGATTGATTCGTTTACCTTGCTGAGTTTGTTTAATTTTGCCATTTTGTTTTCCTTTAAGTTAATTCCACCACTCTATATTGGCTTGCAGGATACTGTTCCTGCAACCACTCCAACAACCCTGGTTCCCAGGGCAATCGAATATCGCCTGTTATGTTTGTGATTATGATCATCTTGGTGCAAAGTCCTGTTGTAGTTTGATATTGTCCATGAACTCTTTTTTCACACTGGCGTCATCTTTGAATGCACCTTTGAGCACAGTGGTCTGTGTCAAACTACTATGTGCCATGATACCACGATTCTCACAGCATCCATGTGTGGCCTGTATGTACACACCAACATCTGTACTGTCAGTTGCTGCCATGATCTCTCGGGCTATGTCTATGCACAGTTCTTCCTGCAAAGTACCGCGCCTAGCGCACCACTGAGCAATACGAGTATACTTAGACAAACCAATAAGTTTTTGTGCAGCGATAATTCCGATGTAGGCAACACCATTAACAGGCTGATGATGATGACTGCACATACTACGTAACTCGCTACGCACCACAAGCATGCCTTCGTAACGGTCTTGGCTGTCATTGGGAAACGCTGTGCAATCTGGGGGTGCTTCATATCTTCCTGCCATTACTTCGTTAAAATACATCTTGGCCAAGCGTCGTGCTGTGCCTTTGCTATTGGGATCTGTTTCTCTATCAATCAACAATGCGTCCAGTACACCTTCAAAGGCCACTGCGGCTTCTTCTATGAGCTTTTGTTTCACTGCGTCACTCATGTGCTCGCTAACGTTGTCGTTGGCCCAAAAGCGTTGACCTCGAGCTTTCATTTGCTCTCTAAGCACTTGTGATAAATTTTTGCCAGTACTCACAGTTTCTTCTTCGTCATTGCTAACATATACTTTGTCGTAACCCATTTATTTCTCCAATGTGTGATTGTACACTATTTAGATTTTGTTGTCAATTATGTTTTGCCAAATCTCAATAGTTCGGTCTAGTCCTTCACTGAGTGTGACCTTTGGCTGCCAACCCAGTGTACTAGTAATTAGGTCGTGGTTGCTGTTGAGCCAATATATTTCACCATGTCGCATGGGCTTGGTATTCCAATTAATGGTACCCGACCAGTTCAATTTGTCAGCAATCATGTTGGCGTAAACTGAAATCTTGACAGGAGCATCTGGTCCTAGTGTGAAGATCTTGCCCTGGCAAGGATCAGGGTTGTCAATCACTGCACACCATGCAGCCAGCAGATCATTGATGAACAAAAAGTTTCGGTAAGGGTCAGCATAGCCAAGATTCACAACATTGCCACGTAGCATTTGGGTAATGATTTGTTCTGTCACAAAGAAGTCATTGTCCCGGCGCCCATAGCTGTTGGTTTGCCTAACAGCAGTGAAAGGAAAGCCCTGACTGCGGTGCATGTACTCCAGGTATTTTTCCACAGCATACTTGGCCACAGCATATGGTGCATTGGGGTTGGGTTGAGTATGTTCATCAAAGGCCACAGACTGCTTGGGTGTGCCATGATCCACTACCTCATCGCTAATGGGTTGCCAACCATACACTTCCATGGTGCTGGCAAACACAAAGTTCTTGAGGTTGTTGCAGTCTTTGGCTGCTTCAATCAAGTTCACACTGCCAATGTAATTGACTTGGCTGAAACTGATTTGTTCGTAAAAACTTTTTTCAACTTCAGTTCTGGCTGCAAGATGCACTATGACATCAGGATTCACTTGCTGTACTTCTTGTTTGACAGCATCAAAATCCAGCAAGTCTGACGACATTTGATACACAGTGTGCGATTGTTCCAGTATGGGCACTAGGTGTGAGCCAATAAAACCACTGGCTCCGGTGACAAAAATTTTCATAGGGTTCCTTGTTTGTTAATGAATTCTGTTATATATTGTTGTATTTGCGGTTTGATAAGTTTTGAAAGTTCAACTAATCGTTGATAGTTGGCTATCAATCGTGGCCTGAGTTGATTTCGCAACAGTTGACAATCCGCCAACGAATATCGTTTATTAAGATTGGTAATTAATGCAAATACTTGTTGGTATCGTTCAGTTTCGTTTTCCACAATGTCATATTTGTGACCGTCCAGTACATCATCAAATACATCAAATCCCAGTTGCCTAACTTGATCCACTGTGCCCGGTACACCATACCAAATTGGCAACTGATGTTGCATGACAACTTTCCATGTTTTCTCAGTGAGAAATATGCTTTTCCAAATATGTGCATCCATGGTTTGCCCACTTGATTCTGCTATAATGTTGAATGTGCAAGAATAGAATTTGGGATTGTCTACTGCGTAAACTTTGTCGTTTGTTGCAATTACTCCATCTACCAATATTGGCAACTCATGATCGGGGAAAAATGATTGATATCCTTTTAATCCCACAGTGGTCATAGAACCAAAGCTCATTAATACGTTATCAAGACCAACATGGTTGATTAGGAACGCTCCCAGTTGAGCACGACTCATGCTGGGTCTACGCATTAAACACAAAAACTTTCTGTCGGGCACAACAGTATCAAAGTCAAAATTGGTTGGATGTACCCAGTTGTTGTTTCCCACAATTAAAAAATCTGGCACACAACGAGCATGATACGACAATGCATTCGTATCTACCACAGCATTAAACAACACCATGAATTGGTCAGGATGAGTTTGTTGCATGAGATCAGTTAGTGGTTTAAGATCATCAGCATTGTGTCCTTCGGGCAAAAAACAAAGTACTATTTTACTCTGTGCAAATTCTTCTGCAGATATACTGCTGTCAACGCAGTCTTGAACAATACGTTGTTCACAGTATCCAGGCACAGGTATATCATCTTTATTAAAATGGCAGGCGCCATAGAACAATGTATTCTTAAAAAACCCATATTTGTGGCGACTAATGCTGTTCATTCAACAATCTGTATTTGTCTGCAATCTGGATAGGTCACAGCACGTGGTGGTTGACTGGTGTACTGACCCAACAACTCTAGTCCACGTTCAGCTTCTTCTATGGTGGGACGATAGTGATAGCCCACACAAAACTCTTTTTGCTCCACCCAAGGCGTAACAGTCAAGTCACGACCGTCATATCGCATGCGTAGAATGGCTTGATATGCTTCGGCATCATCCAGCAGTATAGCACCACCACGACCAATAGGCAGCGGTTTGTCGTGCCCAAAACTCACACACTGCATCTGCCCGGGTCGATACATATTCTTTTCTAGTCTACGTGCGCTATCCCAGATTCTAGTTGATAGAAACCGGTACTCACCAACCCATTGAGCAGGATCATCCACTTCATACTCATACTCAATATCCAGTTTGTGCATGAGCATGGGTATGCTTAGATATGTAAAAGGAGTGAATGTACAAAACTCCACACGTTCATACCTCATGCACAGTTCAATGGCATGGGTACAACAGTCAGTCATTACCACATATGGTGCACCAGTGAACTCAGCCAGGGCTGTTTCAAACTCAAGTATCTTTTCGAACATACCAATTCCAGGCGTGTTGGATCATGTCGTCCAATTCAAACTGCCGCCAGCCCATGTCACAAACCATGCCAAACTTGGCAGCACTGGCTGTGAGCACAGCAGGATCACCTGGCCTGGCCGCACCCATGACAACTTTCAATTTCTTTCCAGTCACACGCTCGGCGGCTGCAATGATTTCTCTATTGCTGGTACCGTTGTTGGATCCTAAGTTGTATATGCCAGGAGGAATTGTAGTATCTAAGGCCATGACATGTGCTCGAGCAATGTCTTCCACATGCACATAGTCACGCACACATGTACCATCAGGTGTGGGATAATCTACGCCGTTGAGGATAAACTCTCGATCATCCCTAATAGCTTCCAACACTCGAGCAATGATATGTGTGGCATCTTCAGTTTGTCCATGTCTTGTCTTATTGTCAGCGCCACAGGCATTGAAATAACGAAATGCCACATAGTCCAATTTGTAGGCTGTATGGTACGCTGCCATGATTCGTTCTACCATGAGCTTGCTGTCACCGTAGGGTGATATTGGCTCACAAGGATCCACTTCATGACAAGGAGTCATGATAGGTTCACCGTACACGGCCGCACTTGAACTAAAAATAAATCTAGTTTTGGGCATGCTTCTGCGTACCTGATCCAACAGTGTGAGGGTGTTCACTACGTTGTTTTCAAAATAACGCCCTGGATGTCGGACACTGGGCCCAACCAGACTGGTACCGGCACAGTGAACAATGGCTTCGGGTGCAAGTATCAGTAGTTTGACTAAAGAATCTTTGTGAGCAAAGTCCTTTTCGATGTATTCGTCAAACACTGATTTTAACCGTTTGGGACATTTGACTTTGTCAATGCCCACAACCCGATAGCCTGAGTCAGCCAACATCAATGCAGTTTGTCCGCCAATGTATCCTGCGGCACCTGTTACAACTACAGTTTTTTTCATGATTCGACCTTGGTCACGTGATACTTGGCTTGGGCTGTGTGATCACGATATCTGTTGCCTGCACGATTCCACTGCTCGCCCGTACCACTCATGATATCTATCACACGATCAATAGTGCCATTGTTCCAGTCTGAGATCAAGCCCATGTTGTGATGTGGTGCTTGCAACAAGTTTTGCATTTTGTGGTATGCATCGTCTATTGACCAAGGAACGTAAAGCCTGTTGGGATCATTGGCAAAAGTTTCAGGAAAACTGCGATAAGCAGGATATAAAACATTAGAGCCCAGGGTGTCTGCTTCACTGACTGTATTGCTAACCCAATCTTGTAACGCACAATTAAACAGAACACGAGTATTGTTAAGATGCGCATAGTATTCGTTCTTGCTGATGTTGTCGTAGATCTTTAACCGACCAGCGGCTTCCATGGCTCTGGCCCGAGCAACATAGTCAGGATTGTTGCTACGCAATTCACCACCGGAATAGATACAGAATTCCACAACTACTGGGTATTGATCATAGAACATGTCAATCAAGTCCATGAAGAAGCCGGGTTGCTTCTCTTGGTCAAAACGTGCGGCAAATCCCACACGGCTTGGACGATCTTCAAATGGTCGGATGTTGGCGCTGCCGCCAATGCGTTCTAACACTTCCTCTTTGCCAAATGCAAGTCCTGAAATGTTGTAAATTGGGACGTCCCAACCAGCAACTCGCATGTGCATTACCATTTCTTCGTTTGTGGCCAGCACAGCACCGCCACTGTCTCGAACCATTTCGCAAACCATCTTCTCATAAAGCCCCATCCATTTAGCCATGCCCCATACATGAACAAAGTCATCGGGATCGATAGCTTGTGCAAGACAGCGCACAAAGATACGTGGACGTAGTTCTGCAGGGACTTGGTTAAGGATGTAACCAAGGCTTTCGAAGCCGGGTTGGAACATGTCTTCAAAGTAGACGACATCTTGTGCAGTCACTTCACCTTGTTGCATCATACGAACCAGGTTCATCATTTGGCTCATGCCAAAGTAACTGCGTCCATGTGCGTCTAGTACTTGTCCCACAACAATCCGTTGACTGTTGTCCAGGGTCTCACCTGGTACATATACTACATCCAGGCCTTGTGCATCAAACACACGTCGATTCCATTCAGTTAGTTGTAGTGTGTAGCGGGCCTCATAACTTTCAAGGCCCATGTAGTACAACTTTCTCATGTGCGATATCCTGCAAAGCGACGAGTGTCTTCGTCCCACATGTTCTTGGCATTCTTGCCTTGATGCCACTTGTTGAATTGTTGCCATGCATAACTCTTGAAGTTATACAAGTCGGCCTCGTTGTAACGATAGCCATAGTCCTGGCAGAATTCCAGGTACACTTCGAGATCGTCTTGGATCTCTGTAACTTTGGGGTTGGGTTTAAAAGTAGGTCTTGCCATGGTGTTTTCCTTAAATGACAATGTTGAGGTTGGGTTGAGTAAGTTCGTATTGGATCAGTGCGCCATTTTCGCCGTCTTCTGCAACTTCGATATGTACCACACGACCGGGATAGCGTGAAGCTATCTGTATATATAGGTCGTCTGCCATCATCTCGCAACTTTTGTGGTCAAGGCTCAAAACGGAATTGTCACTGTTATACAGCGATTCGCACCAGCGTTTGAATTGGATGAATTCCAGGTCCCGGTCGTTGTGGAACACATCAATCCACACCCGGAAATGAAACATGTGACGATGAGGATAACCAAGGAATTGTACATCAGCAAGTTGGGGGTCTGTCAAGGCAGCAGGATATTTATGGATGCCTTCCCGTTGCCATGTGACCCAGATTTGTCGCTGTGCGTGTTCCATCACACGGTCCACTACCGCTCGTTGTTCTTGGTTCATGATTTCAAACTTTCAAATGTTACAATTTTGCCCAGGGCCGCACCGAGATCTTCATCAGGATGCACAATGTGTAGTTCGCAGTGATGTTGATCCTTGCGATCGTCATATCGGTTGTACTCTACCATCATGCCACCATTGGCACGATACACAACAAAATTCATTCTGTGCTTGCTGCCGCCAATGCTGGGTCGATCGTCATTACCGCTGCTCAATGAGGTTTGTATACGATTCACTGATGTCATTGTATCATCGCGGTTTCTAAGATACTTGGCACGTTTCAATATCCAGTTGTCTAACCATTTCATAATTTACTATCGCCTTCATAATCATCCCAACCTGTAAATGTCTCACGGCTCATCAAGCTGTGTAGACTATGGCACCAGACGCCGGGATTGGTAGCGTCAAAGTCCTTGTCATCTATTTTTAACATTGTATTATAATTCCACAGTTTTGTATACGGTACACTTACTCGAATCTGTGGAATAAAGTTGCGGAAGTCACATAGGCCGCCTTCGTGGAATTCCTCCACTGCTGAAATGGGAATGTCCAAGGTACACAAGCGACCACGTTCCAAAAAGTACGTGATCATCTTTTCCCATTCACGCCACTCTTCGGGAGACTGGGGGTTGAAACTGTGATTGGCACCAAAGAATATGTGCTCTTCGCCGTGCATGTGTGTGATAATTGAATCAATGGGTTGAATACCTACTACAAACAGCGTTTTCTTACCAAATGCAGGAGTACGTTCTACTTCTGTGCCTTTAAAGAATTCAACGTTGTCATGCCCTTCTCTATTCATACTGATTTCTCCAAGTTGTCAAGTTTGCTAGAATCAAAATCTTCTTGTTCAATTTGTTCAGGTTCATCATAGGTAAAGTGAACACCAAACATGGTCTTTGCGTTTTCAGCTTTTCTACCTTTGTCTCCACGAGTGCCAATAATGTACATCCAATAACGTCGATAGTACTCGATAATGGCTTCCGATTCTTCACGTGTGGGTGCAGCAAATATGGCTTCCACAATGTCAGCGAACTTGGCATGGTCACCATGTTCGTACCACATCATGTAAGGCCATGTACCTGCATCAAAATCTCGATTGGCTCGTTGCACGGCTTCAATGTGTGTCCAAACATTATGTCCCATTAGCAATGCATAGCTAAAACTGTCCCAGGATGTTTTGCCCCACTTGCCATTCTTGTTGACATCTGGTAGCACATCATACATGTCTGGGTCTCGAAAGTTTTCTTCTGTAAGCACAACACCAGGCTTGGGTACACCGGGTTTGTAAATGCAAATGTCTTTGAGAGTAAGTGTGCGACTAATGGGAGACTCATCAAAACAAGGAGTCCAGCCTTCTGTCACGGCAGCCTGTCCATAAGGTCTTGTGTCTGCGGCATACTTCTTGTCGTCCACAATGGGACTCATTCTGTAACTCCACTTTTCGTTGTGTGTGGTGTCAATTTGATAGTATACCTGTCCATTGGCAGTGGCGAGGAATGGGCTGGCACAATCAAAGGAGATAGTAAAAGCCGGGTTAACGTATTTTCTAACTGCCCTTTGAATCACGGTGAGTAACACAGCCCATTCCAACTTGCTTGTACCCAAGAAGTGCATCCAGTCATGTACACCTTCTTGTAACAATCCATCATATTTGAGTGCAATCAATCTGCGCAGGATCAAATGTACATCGCACATGTTCTGTCCGCCCATGGCCCAGCCATCAAAGTGTTTGTCTGGATACTTCACAGGATCGCAGTAGTCTTTCATTAGTTCATACCAACGGTCAGCGTCGGTGTGATTGGCACCTTGTAGCACATTTAAAAACTTGGCACCGCCGTTGTTCTTGCCTTTGCGATGTTGCATAAAGTAATCGTTGTTGAACTTGGTGGCTTCAACTGCTTGGTCCAATGTGGTAATACCACAAGCCTTGCCGGCTTTCTTGTCATGTATGACCCATGTGGGGATGTCAAGAATCATGCCATAATCAGCAAGATTGTCCAACCAGGTCAACACAGCACTGCGTTTCTTTTCAGCCTTGGCACAACCTGAATTGGCTTTCCAATCGCCCTCCCACAAGCCCTTGGCAATCTGGAATCCACCTGAGTCTCCCAACAGGAATGTACCAGGTTCACGACTGCGAACCATGTCTTCTGACCAATCTTGTTTGTTTAAATCCAAGTTGGCATGACCAGCTGAATATAGACTCCAACGATATGGGAACATGGCTTTTTGACTGTTGAGCCAATTCATTTGTTCCATGTCTGTGAGACCCACAGGCATACGTGCCGGATCCACATATTGTTCGTTGCGTTGTCTGCCCACAAACGTGGCATAGAAGCCTGAGATTGCAGGCAAGAACACAGCATAGTCATTCTGCTTGGCAGTTAGGTTGTCTTGGATCACTTGCTTTGTGCTGGTAAAATGTAGTTGTAAACAGCCACGCCTGAATCCACAGTGATCTTGGCAGCACCATCATCGCTGATGCGAATAGTTTTGTCCCCAGTCAAGGCCATGATGCTCATGAACTGTTGAGCCGGCCAACTCCAAGCACGTTTCAATTGCCCATTCACACCTGCATGAAACACAAAGTTACCAGCGTGTGTTGAATGATCACCAAAGAAAAACTTCAAGTCACCGTTTTCAGTCCGGGCTTGAAAGTTGGGTTCTTCAGCATTGGCCTGTGCCTGCATACGCAATCGCTGGATAGCAGCCACAGTGGGTTCAAATTCAATGTGCCATGCTACCCCTTTGAACTTGGGTGTTTTGAGTTTGTCGTTCACAAGCTCTGCTGCCATGAAACGATATGTGTTGCGGAAGTCTCCCACAGCATTTTCAAACTCAATACCATCTGGTGCGCCAGTGGCTTTCTTTGTTAATTTAAGTTTGGCATTTTCTCGGTACTCTTGCAAGTTCAACAAAATTTTCAACTTATTTAAATTGGGCATACCAAATGTGCCCACAAAGTCTGGATGTGGATTTTTAAATTCGCCCTCCAGCACTACTGACAAGTCTTCTGCTACACCCACAATGGCTGTGCTTTTGTCATCGCCAGTGATTTTGATCAAGTCAATGCAGCCAAGATCATGTGTGTGCTCTACCAAGTCTTTAAGATAATCTCTCATGTATACTCCTATGTTGTATGATTATATAGATTTTTTTACTAATGTGCAACTATTTTGGCCAGAGCCTGGCCACCTCTAATTGATTCTATTTCGCCAGGTTTCTTAACTTTTAACCATGTAACAGTCCCATGATGATTTAATAATGTTTCAAACCCTAACCAATTTAAATGATCCTTTATAAGTCTGCCAGGGGTATACCCCATAAAATTTTGCTCAGCGGATTGAGCACCATATTCACGATCGCATTCATTGTAAGTAAAAATACACACACCTCCGGGCCTAAGTTTTTTATAAATGTCGTTTAGATATCGAACAAGTACTTTCAACGGTTTGTACTGAAAATAATTCCAAACAAATATCAAACCAAATTGATTGTCGGGCAATTTCCACAGTGGATGTTCATCCTGATAATCATTTATAGTATAAGGTCGCAGTCTTCTTTGATATTCGGGAGAGAATGTAGACATTGCTGGCTGCAACAATTCGGAATGTTGGTCCACAAGATATAGTGGGTCCATGGCAACAAGATCTTCAATGAATGATTCTTGAGCTGGCCGGATGATCATACCAGGAATTCGCCAATCTGTGCAATTTTTCAAATGAGCTCGCAACAAAATATCATCATCTTGGTTGATTGCTAGTCGTCGATGATTTAAAAGGTAATCAGTTTCGGTGGTATTACGTTCTTCTTCAAAATACCATCTTTCAGTTTGTTCAAATTGTTGAATCTCCATTTGTTGTATCATATAACGTATTTGATCTTTAAGATCATCAACCACTTGGTGTACCTTGTCAAAACTTATTTGTACTTGATCAACTGCGTGTGTGAACTCTGCTGTACCAAACCCCAGTTTTGTGTTACGATTAATAATCATATATTCCATGGCACGGAATTTTTTCATGGCTGTGTTATAATCAGGATTGACGTCTTCCTGAGTTAATAAATGCAAGTACCCAACAAGTTCGCTTAGTTTCATTCGAATGAGAATAGTGATGTAAATGTGTTTTCGGTGTTGGTGGCCGCAGCCAAGTCCCAATCCAACACACCCAATAAATTGTCAATCTTTTGATCCACCACAGTGGCTTCCATTTCTGTGTCATCAAAAGGCAGGTCCTTGAACCACTGCGGCAGGTGCATCTCGTCTGTGGGATAGCCAATTGATGTCCATCCCAGTGCATTGCTTCTGAGTTTGCACACAATGGTTTTCATACCATCAACCACCTGCATACTGTAGTTGTCTGAGTTCATTCTGCGCAAGTTGTTCCAGTTCAATGCCGCACGTACATGCCCAGGCATGTTGGCTTTGCCCAGTCGTTCTTCTTCCTTGCCGTACTTGGTCAAGTTGTTCACACGCTTGGGTGAGCCTTTTTCCCAGCCCGGTCGCTCTTTGAATTCATACTTGAACTCACGCACACGTTCAATAATAGCATCACGTTCAGCACCAGCCAGCACTTTATTTAGAATTTCCAACAGGAAGTCTTGAATAACTTTGGGGGTGTCACTACGCTTTAGATCCAGGCCAGTGGCCTTGGTCTTGCCAATGGCACCGTTCACATCCAAGCGTTTGTTTTCAATGTCAATGGCGTTGACCGCATAGCGTTTCTTTGTGATAAACAATCCACGATCTGCTACAGTTTCACGACCGGCCTTGATCAACTCGCCCATGTCTCTGGGGCAATGGAAAGCACGTTCCATGAACGCTGGGAATGAATCGTTCACCTGGTCAGCGATGCCGTCGTACAACTGGATACAAGTTTCTTTTGACCAGGCCATGCGACCTTCTGCAACTTCTTGTTTGAGTACAGGCCATGCTGAGAAGTAACATGAGTCTGTGTCACCGTAAATCACTGCTTGGCCCACATGGTCATACTCGCCGGTGATGCATTCATTCAAGTATGCATCCATGTGTTTGGCAATGCTTCGACCAGTAAGTGTAGTCGACTGTCCAATGCGCTTGTCAAAGAACCTACAGCCCGGATTGAGAATAGCACCATACAAACTGTTCAAGTTGATCTTTTTGACCAACTGACGCTTGTCCCAGAAAGCAATCTCTTTGGCATCTTTGGCATCTTTCTTTTTGGCCTGCATTTCTTTACGTTCTGCATACCAGCGTTCCAGCAAGCCTGGGATAACGCCTTTCTTTTCGTAGGTGAATATGGTACCGTTGGCACTGAGGATCCAAGGTTGGTTTGAGTCAAACAACATGTACCAAATCTCAGCACCCGAGTGTACACTTTCCTCACCTGACTGCCAATCTATAGTAATCTCTGTGCCACGTTGCTGATCCATTACTGCTGTGTATTCTAACGAAGCAAACACACCTTCCCATGCAGCCGCAAATGAGTCACCCTTGGCCATTTTGTCCCGGATGTATCGGTCAGTCATTATGGGACGCAGTTGACCTATAATAGTTTCTGGTCCCATGTTCAACGCACGAATTGCACTGGGGTACAATGAATTGATGTCCACAGACCCAATCCATTCATGTAATCCTTTCTTGGGATACGCCACATAAGCACCTGCAGCCTGTGTGTCCTCGTCTGTGAGTCGTTGTTGTCGATTGGGCACAACCATGCCACGTTCATGTGCTTCGTTGATGATGGCCTGTTCAGTCACGGCCACAGCACCCATTGTGGTGGCCAACAGCACTGTGTTAGCATGTGCCAGTTCGCTGGCCAGTTCCAAGAAACGTAATTTCTTGTCCAGTTTGTCCAACAACAATGTATCTTGTCGGTTGTATTCAATAAACTTTGGAAAGTCGTTGTTGTACAGCTGATCCAGTGTGCCTTCGTATTGTGTTTTGCGTTCACCCAGTTCGTATTCAGCAATGGCATCCAGGCTGTAACTGTGACGCTCTTCATATGTGTACTTGCGATACAGTTGCATATAGTCCATATGCACACGACCTACCAAGTCATAGGTTTCTTTTTCTGCACCAAAACGTTCAAACATACGCTTCTTGGGAAATTGCCCCCACAAACAAAAACGTCGGGTGTCATCTTTGCTGAGCACTCGGGTTATACGGTTTATTGTGTAGGGTATGTCATAGCCTTCTGAGTTCCAACCACTCAGGATGTCTGCATCTTCTATGAGATCCAGGAACATCTTTACCATGTCTGTTTCGGACTCGCACAGCACAGTGTTCTCAAATTCTGCACAGATCTCACGAGCAGTTTCTGGACTCATATGGCGTGGTGCCACAACCAGTGTGACCAGTTGCTCCAACCAATTCAAATATACCGATATGGCAGTGATGGGATTGAAAGGATCTTCCACAGGCGAGAATCCACGCACTGGATCAAACGCAACCTCAATGTCAAAGAACGCTGTGTTCAGTGTGGGTGCGTCTTGGTCTTTGTAGTTTTCTTCAAAGCAACGGAATATGGGATTGATGTCCGATTCATAGATTTGTCGCCCGCTTTGTGCTCGAACTTCCTTGCGGAACTCTTTGTTGTTGCGGGTGCTGAATCTTGACACAGGGGTGCCGTATATGCTCTGGAACTTGCCACGTGGGTCATCAAAATAGAACACATAATTGGCAGGATACTCTCGGTACTGCCGTTTGCCGTCTCTACGTTCTACCACGTGAATGCGATCGTGCTCACGATCAAATAGTGCGTCAATATAACTCATTGTTCTCCGTTTGTGGCCGGTATAGCCTTGCTACATGTTCGTGACGTGAACGATTCGTTGCTGTTCGAAGCAATATTTATAGCGTCTTGCCCACTGTTTCAAGAATTGTTTCCATGAGTTCGTGATCTTGTTTGGCTTGTCCAAAAGATGCCTTGTGTGCCACTCTGATGGCTTTTTTCAACACAGCCGGTTTAATTTCTAATTCTTCTGCTATGGCCCGGATGGTGTCAGACAAGCCGCCTTGTAGCGTATCAATCTCGTGCATCACAGCCATGCCTTCGTTGATGATTTGGGTAAGTTTGATCTTCTGATCGCCGTTGAATGTTTTATCCATGTGTACTCCTAAAACACAAGTATAACACAGATTTTGGCATTGTCAACGGGAAGTTGCTCACTTATGGGTTCCAGTAGCGAATTGGATGACCAAGGCAGCAGCCGCCTACCCTCGCAACTAGTGCGGTCCTAAGGGTGTTCTTATGATTCCTGTTGCATTTTCTTGTACAAACTGCGCCCAGGATCAAAATTTTGGCTCCAGGTCAGGGACTCTGCCACGGCCAAATCCCGTTTTGTTGTCTTTGGCACTGTTACTTTTGGCGTCACGGCGGGCTGTTTGAACATGTTGTTCATGCCTTGTCCCAGGTTGGACATAGCCGATGTTGCAGGAGTATACTTGGCAAACTGTGTTGGGTTTGCGCCAAAGCCTGCACGACCTTGAACATAAGGTTTTTGCGCCGCAATGTTGGGATTACCAGCCTTGGCCTTGTTGATTCTATTGTCAGCAGGTGCCTTTACAGTAGGTGCAGCACTGCCGGGCATCATGTTTGTGGGCATCATGCCTGCTGTGCTAGGAACTGAGGCAGGAGTGGCATTCATTGTGGTCTTGCCATAGCCATTGATGCTTTTGCTATAGTCAGGTTTGGCCTTGACTGCTGGCGTTGGCACCACAGCACCCGGGGTGGCAGTCAAACTGCCTACGTTGCCGGCATTGAATCCAGGCGGTGTTGCCACAGCGGCAGCTGGTTTGGCTGCTTTTATCGGTTCTGCCACAGGCTCGGCAACTGGTTCTGCCACAGGGTTAGGTGTTGCAGTAGCAGGCGTGGGTTTATAGGGACGGCCCATGAGATCAAATTTTATACCGTTAGAAGATGCTGGTTCTGGAGTGGGTTCTGCCACAGGTTCAGGAGTGGGTTCTGCTACTGGTTCTGGTTCAGCAGCACCTGCAGGTTTCTTGATCCCACCACCCATGGTCACAGTAGGTGTGCCAGTTATTTGTTTGCCAACACCAGGCCCTACCCCAGTGCCAAAATTAGCAACCGGTGCATCAGCAGCAGGTGTATCTGTGGTTTTCATCGTAGGGGTCGCAGTTGTTTGCTTGCCAACACCAGGTCCTACACCAGTGCCAAAATTATCAGCAGCCGGGGCCTTTGCACCACCAGGTGTGGCCGCAGTTGTTGTTTGTCCCGGGGAGGGTATATTCATGGACTTGTACACAGTGTCTAACACTTGTGGTGCCACTCCGGCCTTGGTCAACACTTGATACACAGTATCACTGTCAGTAGGCGAACGTGCCTTGGTCCATGCACTCTTTAACTTGTCGGCAGTGATCTTTGTGGTAAGATTGGTACCCTTGGTCTTGGCCCAGTCAGCAGCCTTGCCAGCGGCACCTTTGATGCTGTCCCAAATACCTTCGTTGAGTTGTGTTGTGGCACTGAATAAGAAATACAAATCTGCTTCGGTTAATTTGCGGCTGATAGATTCTTGCACACCAACAGCACCAGCCTGCTTGGCTGCTATCATAGCAGCTTTTTCTGCCATCATTTCAAGTGTTTGTGGATTGAGTGTTCCACCAACATTGGTACCAAATTTTTCCATTGCTGCGGCTGCAATATCAGCCAATTGGCTAGTGGCTTCGGGTGGTGTACCACTGGCAATAGCGTCTTGAATGGCTTTTTGTGCGGCTGCCATGGCCTGTCCTCTTGCACCACCGGCTATGCTTGTTGCTGCCTGTGTAGCAGCATCTCTTGGAATTTGATCGGGCAATCCTTTGGCCATTTGTGTATCTATAGCATCAGGTTTGCCTTTGATTAAGTCCCCGATCTTGCTGGCACCGTAAGCCATTGCGCCAGTCTTGGCACCTGAGTAGGCAGCACTGGAGAACTTTTCACCTTGCAACAGTTTGTCCACAAGTTTGAACAAGCCTAGAGCAGCAGCGCCACCTACACCAGCACCCGAAATACCAGCGGCAGCAATCAAGGCCGAGTAAATCAAACTCTGTGCCACAGGGTGTGCCTTGGCAAATGCACGATATTTTTCCACGTACTTCATCACGCCCTGGTCACCACCAGTGGCTTGTTTTAATTTGTCTGCAGCTACATCGTAGGCAGCATCCATGCTCTTGATAGGGCCAGAAGTTTGTACTTTGTCTTTGAGTGTTTCCCAGGCTCGGTTGACTTCTGTGGCAGCGTCTTTGCCTTTGCCTATCATGGTACGATTGCCGCCAGCGTCAGTTGCGCCTTGCTCGGCGGCTGCAAACAGTTGGCCAATTTGGTTGGCTGTGAGTTCAGCTTCTACAATGCGGCGGCCAGCACTTTCCCACAGTTTGACTGTGTTTAAACTGCTACGGTCTAAACCTTCGTATAGATAATTCTTTTTAAACGGTGCTTGAGATTCATTTAAGCCTTGAATCACACGTTGTATTTGTTTTAATTTCTGATAGTTCTGTTCGGCATCACGGGCAGCATAGTAGGCCTGCCCATCAGCCATTTCGTAGTCAGGATCTCGATTGAGTTCTGCTCTGCGAACCAGTTCATCAATGTTGGGATACTTTGCAGTCAAGTCACGTTGTTGCTTTTCCAAATCCGCAGGCGCAGCAGCAGGTGGTGTGTATGGTTTGACTCTAGCATCAGCACGTGCCAGGCCACGTTCTCTTTTGGCAATATTCTTTTCAGCGTGAGCCACTTTCTCAGGATTGTCTCTACCAAAAAACTTATCCATTTGACTTGTGGCTTTGGACACAGCAGCTTTTTTACGATAGTCGCCTAGGCTGACTTCCGACACTTCTGACTTGTCCAAACGAGGACCAGTGTAGCCCATTTTACGCACACGGTTGATCACATCTTTGGCATCAGTGTCTTTTAATCCATGTGCCTTTAGCACAGCACTGACATGATGCTTTTCTGCACCTGGTGGAATGGAATCGTGAAATAGGTTACCGTGAATTTCTTTGGCCGCGGCATCGTGTGCTTCTGACACACTTTTGACTTTGCCTCTTGGACCAAGTTGTCTAACTTCAGCGCCCTGATGTTTAGCATCACGGTCTTTAACAGCACTTTCTTTATCAGCATAACTGGCCAACGAGGCTGGCTTACCATCTTTGTTTACAATGTGATATGTATCTGATTTCTTGCCTTCCGCCACACCTTGCTTCATACAATGTTTTAATTCTGCTAATGCTTCTTCTGCATTATCAAAACCTACTACATCATACCCTGACGCATAGTGTTTTACATACCAATTACCATTGCCTGGACTTGCTTCGGGATCTGTGCCAATTTCGCCAACGGGCTTACCGTTCTTCTTAACAATCTTTTTAACTTGGTCTGCTTGACCTTCCGCCACACCTTCATTGGCAAAGCGGGGATTATGGAAACTACCAACAATGTACCATTGTAAATCATGGTCAACATCATTGTGTTCTACACCCATTACGTTAACATTATAACCTTTATCATCAAACCATGTATTTGCATAGCCCACTAAATTCTTCTTGGCTTTTTCACCGTAGGCATCAATATTAAACCCATCGTTGCTGACATCAAAGTCTTCAAACCAATCATCACCAATGATATCAGCAAGCTCGTCATCGTTATACCAACGTCCTGAGTCACCATCTCCACCACCAGGTATCGCAAATTCGTTTAATGAGCCTTCCGCCACACCTTGATCTTGGTTATTTAATAATTTGGCATCTATTTGTTTCCAACCCTTGTAAAAGGGGTGGTCATTTTTAGCAAGGAATTCTTTCTTGGCTTCTTCGGGACTGGTTGCTTTGATATCCGTCATTACACTCCCGCCCTCATAGTAACCAGTGACTTTGTACCATTCTCCAGGCTTTGCGTCTAACTTTGCTTGGTACTCATCCCACTGCTGTTGTTTGGCTCTTTTTTCTTTAGAAGTCAACTTGACCTCTTGTCTTTTATTGATAATGTCGGCCTTAACATTAAATCCTTGATCACTTAGTTGGTCTAACACGTGATCTGATACAAATGTGTCTAAATCAAACAGCGCTGCAATGCCAGCCTGCATACCACGAGATACAAATGTTTTGCCAACTTGAATGATATCTGCTGCATCTTCACCTGAGCCTTCTGGATAGTCTTGATAGTGCTCGATATAATCTTCGCCAATTCTTATGATAGCAGTGCCATAATCAAAAGGACCGTTGCCACCATCACCTCCTGGTGCAAATTCCGTCAATGAGCCTTCCGCCATGCCTTGCTGCAATCCTGGCACTTCATTCTTGAGCACACTCATGGCTCGCTGTAGACTACCATAAGTGTCAATGTGCTTACCGTTGGCGTGGATCATGAAGTCTGTGGGACTGGATTGAATGATTTCATATTTGCCACCATTGGCACCTGTGCCCGAGAACACCACCTTGCCTGCCATGCTTTCATCAATTTCTTCTTGCCCACCAAACTCATCAATGGTGTACTGTCGATCATCGCCGCCACCAATTTTGTACAGCACAACAGCAATGTAGTCGTCGCCCAGTTCTGGCCGCCATCCTAGTAGGCTTAATTTTCGTTCGGCAGAGTCTGAATCTTCACCCACCCAGTAACGATATGCAAGATTAAACAGCAACGTCTCATAGTCTTCGCTGCCTGGCCCGTTTTCAGGGGTGTCAGAAAATTCATTTAATGCATTTTCCGCTACAAATTTTTTATTGTTGTATAAATCGTTGATCAGCATATTATCGTTCTTCTATGTAATCTGTGTTGGAGTCACGTTGCTGTGCTCGCTGACGAGCTTGGTACAGTTTAACTGCCATACCAGCATCATCTAAGTTTTTAAATCTACTGGGCAAAGCACGTTCACCATGACGCAGTTCATAGCCCGAATTGTCGTCGCCCCAGCATTCCAGTGCCGCACCATCAGCCATTTCAAATGTGGCCACAGGCGCTTGTGGTGCGTCAAGTGTAGTTTCAGCATCCAGTTCAGCGGCGTGTGCTACTTCAGTGTCACCTGGATCACTGGGCCCTTGCATGGCAGCAGGATCAGTATCAATTTCTTCTTCAACATCGCCACGCTCCACAGCATCCAAGGCTTTGTCTTTTAAGTCACGATCAATACTGACTCGCTTTTCTAGCTTGTCCAAATACGTTGTTAGATCTCGTTTGACTTTGCTCAGCATGTCTTCTTCGATCTCGGCCATGGCCTCTTCCAGTGCAGTCTTACGGGGCTCTATTGAGTCACCCACCATGTAACCGTCCATGGGATGAGCAGGATCTGTCTTTGAACCCAACGCCTTGATACCGCGTGGTTTGAACAGCGCAGGCAACTGAGGTACCTTTTGCTGTGCTGGGCTCAACTTGCCTTCTACTGTGGCCAGTCGGTCCAAGATTGATCTAATGTCGTTGCTCATGCTCTATTGTCTTTCAGGAAACTTCTCAGCATCCAAGAGTGTTTTTGGTGTGCATCAATGCGCTCTGCAATAAAGTTAGCAATGCCCTGTTGATTTTCTTGTTCGGCAATGGCAAAATTCTTGTTGAGTAGTTCCAACAACTGACCATTGTTGGCCAGCAGTTCTTCAATCATGAGTCGGGCACGTGGGATTTTTGTTTGTCCTTGAATGATACTGAGTTCAGCAAAACGTTCAAAACTGCCTGGTGCGTAGTCTCCCATGGCACGTATGTATTCTGCGGTTTTGTCTATGGAACCGTCGTACACTTCTTCGTACAAGTTGCCAAAGAACTCATGCAGTTGTGCAAAATCAGGACCTTCCACATTCCAGTGAAACAGCTGAGCCTTGATACTGAAAGCATATTCAGTTGCTAATAGAGTTTTTAAACTGTCCGCGAGCATGTTTGTTCCTTTTGTATTCCTTGGGCGTGTTAGGCGTAGGATCTGATCCTGTTGTATATTTACCTGTCAGCAAGGAACCGCCAGATCTTGACAGCATGCCCATGGGCATTGCATCAGGAGCCATGCCACCAGCACAACTGGCACCAGCTGTTTCCATTATCTCACGTATTCTCATACAGTATCTCTACAGAAGTTACTTCTTGATACATCACAATGCGTCCCGACCCTTCAACCTGGCAATTACGCACTTTGATTCGCCCATGCTCAGGATCTACTACTTCAAACCTTATGGGGTATATGCCAGCAGACGCAGAGATTGGAAGTGACTCTTCAAGATAAACTTTTTCCCAAATCCATGTGCGCTCAACAAACAGTTCATTGTTCACATACACTCTGTAACGAAAAGGCTGTGCGAATATTTTGGCAGTGATGTCACAGGTTACATTGACAGGAAATGTTTTCTTCATCCTGTATTTAGCGAAATTTGTGTGGGGGAGTTTTTGAGTTATTTGCCAGCCACTGCCAGGGCCGAGCCTTTGTTGAAACTGGGACTGTACAGGCTGTTGGCTTGACGCAGGCCTTTTCGTTTTGACCAGTCATATCCGGCTCGGTGTCCTGAACAGTCTTTGGTGCATTCTGATCCTAGGAAACTGAGTTCGTCCAGTTGTTCTTCTGCCACAGCTTCATTTAGTTTGAACAAATGATACACTGTTGATCCGCCAAAGTCTGAAATTTCAACTTGATAACCCAGACTGCTGGCATATCGTTGAACTAATCTATTGTATAAATTTGTTCTGGATTGCAATTTTTGTCCTGGCTCAACGTCTTTGCTGGCACTGAAACGAATGGTCTCAGGATGTTTCATTTCAACAAACTGTTTGATGGCTTCTAACACTGTGGCGAAGATTCTTTGTTGGTCACCTTCGCCAGTGACTTCTTGACTGTTGTTTCTGTAAAATTCCACATGCCACTCTTCGGCGTCGCTGTCATAGGGGTGGTCTAGACTAAACATGATGCTGAGATAGCCACCTTCGGGTAAAAGAACCAAGGCATCATGCGACTCGTTGCCATGCTCCCATTTCATCGCATAAGGACGATCAAAGGCTTCGGCGACAAACTCTTGTGCTCTCATTTTTTGGGTTGAACTGCTGTGGGTACGTTTCGGTACACACGCTTGGCAGGGTCGTACACAGTCTTCATGGGGCCTAGTCCTGCCAACTTCTTAACTCTTGACACCATGGCTTGATAGTCATCGCCGTATTGGTCTGGGTCTTTGTCTTCGGGAGGATCGATATAGTCAGCACCTGGTTTTTGTTTGCCTTCATCCATGTCATCATCATGGTCATCAGCATTCATGTCGTCGCTGCCTGCATAGTCGTTGTAACTGACATCGCTAGAATGGAAACTTTGCTGGCCATGGTTATACAAGTTCACCACAACAAAACGCTTGTCCTGGCCAAAATCAACAATGTCCCCAGTCTTGCCTTCAAACTCTACATTGCCTGTAATAACAACAGGATCGCCTATGTTTAGTTCTTCTGCGCCAGACATCACGCCTTCTGCCATGCCTTGCTGATTTCCCATGGCCTGCTGTACTCTTTTTACTACTTCATCTCTGTATTCTTGGCGGTTAGGAACATTTGTCCAACCATACTCAGCATAGTTTACTATGGTCTGTGCATCTTTGGGACTTAGATTTGGAAATTCCTGTGCCAAGTCTTGCACAGAGTATTGTCCATATTGATTCCAAATAGCGTTGGCATCGGCGCCCTCTGCCACACTTTCCTTGGGCACACAGTTGTTCACACGAGTACCGCCCTTGACTTTGGTCTTGGGATTGCCGATCTTTTTGTTGTGCCAGCAATGCGGGTCAAGGCGTACTTTTTCTTCAGTGAACAGGTCGTTTAAATTCATAGTAATATATTTAGTGGAACATTAAGAATTGATTTTCTACATCAAGGCGTGGTGCGCCTAGGTCACCATGCCCTGCAGGAAACACCACAACGTTCCATTTGGGTGCAGGACCTTCGGGTATGCGATTCATTTCATCGTAGGTGATCACACTGTTGGGATCAATCTTGTATGTTTTACCTAGGTATTGTTTGAATTGTTCCCAGGCTTCGGGACTACGAACCTGTGTGCGGCCTTTTTGATCTTTTACATACTTGCCCTTGGCATCTGTAACAAACAATCCGCGGAATTGATCCTTGTCAAGAGTGATAGCTTCCTTGGCAAAGCCACCTTGCTGACGATACATTTGCACAATCTTGTCCTCGCGGCTCTTGGCGCCGCTTGAGAACTGACCAACAACATTGTCTTGTTTGTCAGGATTGGTGATTATCTCACCAGACTTTGTGTAAAAATAGAATGTGGCACCCGGATGTTGTTTGGCCACGTCCATGGACAAGTTGTAGTATTCCTTGCTGAAAAAATCTCCTGCATCGTGAATGCGCACCAACAACTTGATACCTGCTTTGGTGGCACGAGCTTCAGCTTGACCAACTTCGTTGCTGAACATCTGCATGTATTCTTTGGGGTGATTGAGCAAGAAGTTCAATGCACGGCCTGCGCTCATTGAGCTGGCAGGGAACATGCGATATCCACCCTTGCGAGCGTAACAGATGTTTTGACAAGAGCCAGCGCCCGGGCAAGTGGTAACTTCTACAAATTCTCCAGTGTCCTCATCCACAACAATGCCACTCAAGGCCGGCAGCGTCAAGTCATACGTAATAGCGCCTTCTTCTTTACTCTTGGCCATTTTGGCATTTGTGCCAAGTATTTGATTGGGAGGTGTTGTGATTTGTTGAGCAAAGTCATCCAAGTCCCATTTGTCTTCGGGGTTGTCGCTCTTGATCAAGGCCTTGATGTTTGACGCATGGATAATGGGATTGAACTTGTCTGCCTTGGTAGTAGTACCAGTCTTGATACGATCCATATAACCGTGCAATTTGTCACGACTCCAGGCCTGTTGTGGCGCATCCAGTTTGAGTGCTTCGTCTGTGGCGCTGTCTTCAATGTCCAACACTGTGACTGGGAAGCCACCCAGGGTGGTGCCACGTTCAGCAGCTTCTACAATTTGTTTGATTCTCATTTTTTATGTCCTCTGCGCATATTTAATTGCCAACGAGCCAACTGTCCTTTGCGTCCGTCAGCATGACTGGCCTTTTCAAGTTCAGCCATGGTGGCATGTTTGGGTATTCCGTGACGCTTGCTGTCGCCTTTGTCTTCAGGATGCCGCCCATCTGCAAAGTTTTCTTTTACCATGTGAGCTGCGTATTCTAATCCTAGTTTCTGAGCAATATGTTGCCATACTCCGTGCCCTGCATCATGGTCAACACTCAAAGAGCCAGGCTGACTTGGAGTACCGTAGTGCTTGACTGCGGCTGCGTATACCGCTTGAACGATTTCAGTGATTGCACCTTTGTGTGGACCACTGCTAGTAGTTTCATGTCCAGTGCCTATGTTGATACCTATACTGCCATCGGCAATGCTGCATCCAATGACCAAACTTAATCCATCCGCAGTTTTCAAGTACACATAACCTTCTGGGGTTTGTTTTGCACGTATTGTAGGAACAATCTGTCGTGCTATGCGAGCAATAATACTATTAGCTAAGTCTTCATAAACATCAGGATTGAGTACTTTGCGTCCAGGATGCCGACCATCAGCAAAGTTTTCCGCCACACCTTGCTTGGCGGGCGGATAATATTTTACATCAACAACTTTGGTTCCTGATCCATCACTGTTCATTCTGAAATTATATTCAATCCAATTGCCAGGATTGTGCTCAATAAAATAACTGATTACTTCAGGATCTCGTCTTATTTTTTCAGCCAATGAACCTAACACACTTATCATTCGTTCTTGTATCTCACTTTCACCCGGTTTGGTCACCGCCTGTTTTCCTGAGTTGAT
>Ga0214919_10000942_pt1 | contig 49185 bp, 40 predicted proteins | sample LL1503_MetaG_FD_177994 | JGI IMG/M metagenome (GOLD analysis project Ga0214919, IMG submission 177994) | Freshwater microbial communities from Lake Lanier, Atlanta, Georgia, United States - LL-1503 | ecosystem: Environmental > Aquatic > Freshwater > Lake | place: USA: Georgia | collected...
TTAAATTTTTTGAGCCATAGGCTAAATTAACATAATCTGGCACTGGCTCTTTGGTTAAGGCCGATATTGCAAGAGTAGCCGCCAATTTCATTTCTTCATTAATACAAGTGGCGCGAACATCCATAGCCCCTCTAAAAATAAACGGAAATCCTAATACATTATTTACTTGATTAGGGTTATCGCTTCTGCCTGTTGCAACAATAATATCAGGGCGGGCAGCTATAGCATCTTCATATGATATTTCGGGCGTTGGATTTGCCAGCGCAAAAACCACACAATTTTTGTTCATGCTGCGAATAAGCTCTTGATTTAGTATGTTTCCTTTTGATAAACCAACGAATACATCGGCTCCTTTAATGGCTTCGGCTAAAGTGTTTTTATCAGTTTTATCAGAAGCAAAAAAAGATTTATACTCATCTAAATCATTTCTTCCTTTATGGATAACACCTTTGCTATCAAGCATTAAAATATTTTCTTTTTTTACACCAATGGCAATATACATTTTAGCACAAGAATTAGCTGAAGCCCCAGCTCCATTTATTACCAATTTTACTTGCGATATTTTTTTACCTGAAAGTTCAATAGCATTTAACAAACCAGCTGCACTAATTATTGCGGTTCCATGCTGATCGTCATGCATTAAAGGAATGTCTAATAATTCTTTTAATCGCCGTTCAATTTCAAAACACTCGGGCGCCTTAATGTCTTCCAAATTAATTCCTCCAAAAGTAGGAGCGATATTTTTGACTGTATTTACAAATTCATCGATATTAGTTGTATCTATTTCAATATCAAACACATCAATATCTGCAAAAATCTTAAACAGTAAGCCTTTTCCTTCCATTACTGGTTTTGAGGCCAATGCACCAATATTTCCTAAACCTAAAACAGCAGTTCCATTAGAAATAACAGCTACCAAATTACCTTTAGCTGTGTATTTATAAGCATCTTCTGGATTTTTTTCGATCTCCAAACAAGGCTCTGCTACCCCAGGTGAATAAGCCAAAGTTAAATCAAATGGGGTACTATAAGGTTTTGTTGGAATCACTTCAATTTTGCCGGGGCGACCTTGAGAATGATAATTTAATGCATCCTCTTTTCTAAATTTAGCCATAATTTTCTTTAATGTATTAAGGACGACGAATATACTACTAATTTTTGTGGTATAATTAGTTAATTTTTACAGAAAGGGAATTTAAATTTATTGAGATTTTGATCGATTTTATGTCAAATATCATCAATTATCGGCATTTTAATGCGAAAAAAAGGAAAAAATACCATATTTCATGAAAAACAAAGAATACATAATTACTTTTAGTTTCCTTTATTTTTTTACCAATTAGTAGTTACTTCTATTTATTCACAATTTTAAATTCTAAATAAAAGGTACTTCCTAATCCGAGTTTAGATTCAAACCATACATTTCCATCAAAACCTTGAATTGAACTTTTTACTATAGCTAATCCTAAACCAGTACCCGAAGTTTTAGTTGTAAAATTAGGCTTAAAGATGTTAGGTTTTAGTTCTTCTGAGATGCCAGCTCCATTATCAGCTATTTGAATAATAACATGGTTTGACTGTAATGTAGCATTTAATTCAATTTTAGGATTGTTTTGCCCCTCTAACGATTCAATTGCATTTTTTAACACATTATTAAATATTCGTAAGCATTGATCTTTATCTCCTTTAACAAAAATAGTTCTCTCTTTTATTTTGTTTTGAATAATAATGCGCTTTGTGTTTGCGAATAGTAATACTGAAGCCTCAATAATCTCCAATAAATTAACATTCTGAATTTGAGTAGCAGGCAACTTAGCAAAATTACTAAATTCGCCAGCAATTGCTGAAAGAGAATCTATTTGATCAATTATTCCTTGGATAGATTTTTCGAATTTAATCTTAAAATCTTCGGGATGATGAAGCATTAATTGCTGTAAATACTGCAAATTAAGTTTCATAGGAGTTAATGGATTATTGATTTCGTGAGCTACCTGCTTTGCCATTTCTCGCCAAGCAATTTCTCTTTCACCCTGAGCCAATAAATTAACACTCTCTTCTAATTTCGATATCATTAAATTATATTCAAAAACTAGCCGACCAATTTCGTCGTTACTTTGCCAATTAATTTTTTCATTTTGTTTACCTAAACTAATGCTTGCTATTTGATTTTTTATCAACCTTAAAGGTTTAGTAATATAACCCGACAAAATTAATCCTGCCAAAATACTCAACACAAATAAAATAACATAAACATTTATTAATGAACTAATAATTTGCGACAAATCATTAGTTAAATCACTTTGTTTGGCAAAATAAGGCAAGTTAATAAAGCCCAACAAATCATTTTTAGTATTAAAAACTGGAGAATAACTTGATAAATAAGTTAAAGATCCGGCTTTTTCAAAAACATTAATTGAAGATAGTTGCTTATCTTTTAAATTCCAAAAAGCTTTTGGGTTTGCTAAATTTGATGATAAACCTAAGTCGTATAATTTAGGTTGACTCGTATTAAATAATAACCCATATTTATCAAATAAACTGATATCTGTATTAAAAAAACGAGCGTATTCTTTTAATTTTAAATTAACTAATTCATATTGCGAATTATCAAATAAAACAGAGGCTTCAAATTGATTAGATAATTCAGTAATAATTATTTCTGATTTTTCGCGTAATTGCTTTTGATTGTCGGCTTGAGATTGCCTGATTAATTGTTTAGCAGAAGTATAACTAACTGCAGACATTGCTAATATTAACAAAAGAACAATAGCGATCTGAATTCTTCGAGTTAAAGATGATGTTTCAAAATATTTAGTAAATAAAATAGAGTAAATAAAATAAAGGAAATAAGTCGCAAATGAAAAAAATAAAAATAAATAGGAGTTGTAAGTAAAGTGATTAGTCCATGTTTTAATTTTTTGGCAAATAATAATTTCTGTTGATTGATTTGGCTTTATAAAATGAAATGAAAAAATTTTATTTGAATTGGTTAAAGCGGTAGAATCAGTTGTAGAATATGGAAAATTAAATTCGCCAAATTGTTTTACTTTTTCTCCTGCACGATAAATCGCATAACTTAAGTTTTTTAATTTTTGTTGTTTTTGTTGCGATTGATCAAGTAATAAATCATGAAAACTCCCAATCTCAGCGATTTGTTTTGGTTCAAACAATACATATAGTTTTTTATCATTAATATTTATTTTGCCTATGTATCTTGAATTTCTCTGATAATTCTTTACAAAAAATAATCCTTTAACTACCGTTGAATCCGACTGATAAACAATTTGATCTTGAAAAAAACCTTCATTTAAAAAGACGGCTTGTTTAACAGGAAGCAATGGCTGGCAATTTTTATCAAATAAAGAAAAATAAACGTCATATCTATTAAAGTACCCTGCAAAATATTTTTGTTTCAAAAGCTGTTCTAATTCTTTTTCTGAATTCGGTAAAATAGATATTAAATTATTAACGCTTTGATCGAGATTAATTTTGATGACAACATCTTTAAACTCTCTTTCTAAAGTAGCATCTGTTTTTTCACTCAGTTTTATTGATAAAACATTTAATTCTTGGTTATAATTTTTTGAAATATAGGTGTTTAAAATAATTGAAGATATTAATGAAATTAAAAAAATATTTATCACTAAACCAAAAGCTAAGTTGTGATGTTTAAGTTTTTTTAAGCAAAAAAATGCTGAAGAAAAAATTAACATCCAATAATTTTCAAAATAATTTTGAGAATTAGAAATGATTTGAAGAATAAAACAAATAATCAAATTCATAAAAACAAACCGAGCCGCATCTGAGACGAATTGACCATCAAATAATTTAAGTGTTTTACGAATTAATATAAATAAGCCGATTGAATAAGCAAGAATGGAAGTTAATCCGATAAATACTGGCCATTTTAAATTTAAAATATTTAATAAATCGAAATTTAAATCAGTATTACTGCCTAAGCTAACCAATGTATTATTGAATTGATAAAGTATACTTAAATTAATTAAACCCAATAAAAAAAGTTGTCCAATTTTATTTTGAATTAATCGGTTTAAATAAAAATAAATAACTATCGAAATAAATAACGAAACACTTGCATTTAATAAAATATCACCCAAAAATGAATTGAAATATGAATGATTATTAATAAAAGTTTTAAAATCATAAAAAGCACTGTTATAATTAAAATTTGGCCAATGATATCTAACCATAACAAACCTAACTATTAATAAAAAACTAATTGCCAATACAGATAAATATTTCCCCTCAACTTGTTTTAATATTAAAATAAATGATAATAGAATCATCGAGAAACCGCAAAAAAAGATTAGAAAACATAAATCTTCAATCCAACTTTTGGGATAAAACAATTCGGTAATTTTTAAAGAAAATAAAGATGTATTTAAATATTTAATTTGAAATAAAGATTTTGAACTTTGATCAATATCTATATTATTAGGTAAATTAAGCCAATCTGAAAAATTATTTGTTAGGTAATTATTCTGAATTTCATAAATGGGTTTGATTAAACATAATCCCAAAAAAGTAGTTGTGTTTTTTATTAATTTAACATACAAATAATAACCATGGTTTAATTTTACGAAACCAATATCTTTAATAAATTCATCTGGTTTTTCTTTAAATGGAATTTGAGCATTATTCCAAAATTTTAAACTGTCTTTTTGAAATATATAAATACCGATTTTTTCTTCTTCGTATAAATTAATTAGCGTTTCTCTCTCTTTAGTTGTAAAAATTTCTTTGATTAATTGAATTGATTTTTGAGTTTTTGTTACCTTTTCTGAAATACAATCTTCCGTTTTTGTAACTAACTCTTTTTGGGATAAAGTATATTGATAATTTATAAAAAATGAACTTAGTATTATTAAAATACCATTACTAAAAAACCAAAAACTTAAGCGTTTTTTGTGCATTTTCAATAAGCAAATTAAGTAAAATTATTATATAACGTTAAAAAAAATTAACAATAATAATTTATTTGATAATATATTTGTAATTTGCGACTAATTTTAAATTATGGCAAAAACAATTAAGACCAAGACCACTGATAAAACGCAATCAGGTGTTACATATAAGTCAACTAATAAATCAACGAATTCGTTCTTAAAAACTCCTACATTTCCTGAACTAAGCCAAACCTTTAAGTATTTTACTTTTTTAAACCAAAAAATTGCCATGATTATTATTGGCATTGTTGGATTTACATTTTATATAACTTCTATTAATGGAGAATATGCCTTAGATGATGGTATTATTATTCATCAAAACGACCATGTAATTAAAGGGATAAGAGGCATAAAAGATATCATGACTCATGATGCATACGAAAGTTTTTATCGTAGAATGTGTGCTACTGATCAATTAGCAGGAGGTAGATATCGTCCACTTTCGGTTGTGAGTTTTGCCATAGAGCAACAATTTATGGGTAATTACCGAACCGGCTTATACATGAAGGTTGAGGATTCTAATAAAAATGGCGTATTAGACAAAGACATGGTTAATTATACTTCTCCATGTGGAAGACCCGAAACAAATTATGAATACAACGACTTTGTGGACAAAAATGGTGATGGTTTGGCTCAGGGCGAAGAGTGTTATAGTTGTTGGGACTTAAATAAAAACTTTAAAAACGATTCAGACGAAGATTTGAATATTGATGGAATTCACAACGAAGTAGATTGTCAAGTTTACAGAGCTGATGTTCGACACTTTAATAATATCTGGACATTTGCTTTAGGTTGCATGTTTTTATATTTAGTTTTTGCCCGGTATTTTTTTCGAACCAATCAAGATTTGGCTTTTTTAGCTGCCTTGCTATTTACCATGCATCCAATTCACTCAGAAGCTATTGCCAATGTAAAAAGTAGGGACGAAATTTTTTCATTAATTTTTCTTTCACTTACTTTTCTGTATAGCTTTAAATTTATTGAGACTAAAAAGCCTCTCGATTTATTTTGGGCCTCTGTTCTATTTTTACTTGCACTTTTATCAAAAGAATATGCTGTTACACTCCTAATTTTAATACCATTAGCTGTTTACACTTTTACCGAAAATGATTTCGAAATTAAAACGTTTTTCAAAACCAAAGAATTTAAACAAACATTATACGTTGGTTTAGCTTTTGTTTTTTGTGCCTTTATGATGCTATATTTAAAACGTGATTTTGATATTCATGCCGCACCAGGAGCAAAACCTATTAGGTCTTTTTGGTTGTTTCCATTCTTGTTTATTTTAGTTGGAATTTTTATGATGGGGTCTAACAAAAAGAACAACTTCCATAAATTAATGAGTTGGTTTTATTTTGTGATGTTGTTTTATTTAGCCATGCGTTTAGTTGCTGTAAAACTAAAACCAGGTGTGCCTGATACCGAAATTTTAAATAATCCTTATTTATTAGCTAATGGCGAAGAGCGTTTTGCAACTAAAGGTTATGTGTTACTAAAATATTTTTGGTTGCAGTGCTTCCCTCACCCCTTATCATCTGACTATTCCTATAATACAATCGAATACAGGCATTTTACTAGTTGGGATTTCATAATATCTATTATACTCCACATTGGTTTAGTAATTGCGGCTATCCATTATACACTTAAAAAACATATTTTAGGATTTGCATTATTAACCTACATTGTATTTGCATTAATGATTGGTAACGTATTGATGGATATTGGAGCCACAATGGGCGAACGTTTAATTTTTCACTCGTCTATAGGATTTTGTATTGGAGCAGCCTATTTAATATTAAAAGGTTTTGATAAACTATCTTTATTTAATTTTAATTTAAAAAAAGTGTCTTTAATTGCAATTGTTTTAGTCATTACATTTTTATTTGGCTGTAAAACTTGGGAGCGTAATTGGGATTGGAAAAATGATGTGACATTATTTTTAAAAGATGTAAACACAATGCCAAATTCAGTTTTAGTATTAGGTAATGCAGGCGCTCGTTGGGTAGATTTAGCAGATACTAAAGAGGTTACTGGGGTTCAGGTAGTAGGCCAGGATTCTACTCGTTACAATGATTATAATGGAACTTTGCACATAACAGATGAAGAAGTAAAAAAGGGTGGTCCTTTTAGCCCAACAGGTTATAAAAATAAACGCGAAACCGCATTATATAAAGGCATTGGATTTTTGACTCATGCTGTTGATTTACATCCTAGATACGTGAATGGATATTTAAATTTGGGATTGGCTTTTTTTAAATTACGAAAAGATTTTGAAGCATTGTATTATTGGAAAAACGCAGAACGTTTATATCCAAATAATCCATATTTAAGAAATTACTACCAAGTTTTTGCAAACGATTTAAAACAAAGAGGCGCTATGGCTTTTAATCGTGGCAGAATGGATTCGGCCGCAATAGCATATAATAAATGGGCTATTTTATCTCCTGGTGATCCTGAAGCATGGTATAATTTAGGCGGCGCCTATTTTAATACTCAACGATATGCATTGGCTAAAAATGCTTGGGAAAGAGCTTTACTAATTAATCCAAATTATGCTGAAGTAAAAAAAGTATTACCAATGTGTACTCCTCAATTATTAGGAATCGCACCTGTTACAAGTATTGCACCTGCCAGAAATATAATAAATCAGCGTTAAAAATTTATTAATTATTATAAAAAAGTATTATTTGAAAACCAGTAAATTAATTGTACATTTGATTAATAAAATTGCGGATGTGGCGTAATTGGCAGCCGCACCAGACTTAGGATCTGGCGCTTCACGGCGTGGGGGTTCGAGTCCCTTCATCCGCACAAAATCAAACCGCAAACTCATTATAAATAAGTTTTGCGGTTTTTTTTTATTTCTTTTAGCCCATTATTAGTTTGCAATTTCAACGGATTGAATTAAAAGATTTAATTAACTATGAAGTTTAAAGCTCTGAAAAATTTATGTAGCAAAGAAGATCAAATTGCTGATCGCCTTTTATATTTTATTTCGGGATATAATGGAATGTTTCAACACATATCCATTGTTTAAAGGCTTATCTTTTTTGATTTGGAAATTGATGTTGAGTTTGTGTCACCTATAGTGTCATCTTGGAAAAAAACCCCTGAAAATCTCTATAACTAGACGTTTCAGGGGATAATATGTGAGGTCCCGAGCGGATTCGAACCGCTGTAGCAGCTTTTGCAGAGCTGAGCCTAGCCACTCGGCCACAGGACCATTTTATTAATAAATTTATCAATAACAGATTGCAAAAGTAAGATATATTTAGCAACTTGGCAAAATTATTATAAAAGCATGTTTTTTTCAATACTGCCTAAAATGAAATCCATCTTCAATAAAATATTGATCAAACCTTAAAAAATTAAAGGTTTATAAAATTTTAAAATACCATCATAGATATAAACATATATATTTATGTGCAATGTTGATTAAAAATTTCTAATGAAATTAAATGGAAATTACATAAAAAATTTGAGTCAAAAAAAAGGGTTTCAACTGTTTGTACAACAAAAAAAATAGAAAATGACTAGAATAATAATAGCAGGTGGAGTTTTACACGAAGTACCAGAAGATATAAAAAAGTCATTAAAATCTGATACTAATATAATATCGCATTGGAATAATCTTACGCCCATTCAGCGAAACGAATGGATTTGTTGGATTACGATTGTCAAAAAATCAGAAACTAGAGCTGCGCACATTGAGCGTATGTTAGAAGAATTAGTAGTAGGGAAAAGAACCCCCTGTTGCTGGCCCGGCTGCCCGCATCGTAGACCTTCAGCTCAAAAATGGTTTAAAAAAAAGGATCTAAAGAAAATGACTGAATAGGAAAAATGTAAACTAAATAGAAAAATCAACTTTGTTGAGTCTTAGGGAAATAAAAAAAATCAAAATACTCACTATTTTTTTCTAAACAGAGACTAAATATTTTTAGTTTGAGAATTTAAAAATAGCTGGATAAAAATAAAAAGAACAAATAGATTTTTTATATTTTAAAATACAAAAGTGATAATTTTTTAATTATTATACTTTTTCTTTTTTTAGAATTGAAGCCATAGTTTTTCCTATATCTGCGGGGCTTTCGCAAACAATAATACCGCATTCTCTCATAATTTGCATTTTTGCATGAGCGGTATCTTCTTCTCCACCAACTATTGCACCTGCATGTCCCATAGTTCTTCCTTTTGGAGCAGTTTGTCCAGCAATAAATCCTACAACGGGTTTTTTATTTCCGTTTGTTTTAATCCAACGTGCCGCTTCAGCTTCATAATTTCCGCCAATTTCTCCAATCATAACGATAGCATCTGTATCAGGATCGTTCATTAATAATTCAACAGCATCTTTTGTGGGCGTACCAATAATTGGATCTCCACCAATTCCGATAGCAGTTGAAACTCCTAAGCCGGCTTTCACAATTTGATCGGCTGCTTCATAAGTTAAAGTACCACTTTTCGAAACAATTCCTATTTTACCTTTTTTAAATACAAAACCCGGCATAATACCAACTTTAGCTTCACCAGCAGAGATTACACCAGGACAATTTGGTCCAATCAACCGGCAATTTTTATCTTTCAAATATTCTTTAACAGTAATCATATCTTTTACTGGGATGCCTTCAGTTATACAAACAATCACTTTAATTCCTGCATCCGCAGCTTCCATAATAGCATCAGCCGCAAAAGAAGCAGGTACAAAAATAATAGAAACATCAGCGGCAGCTTTTTGAACAGCTTCACTAACAGTATTAAATACTGGCTTTTCTAAATGAATGGAACCACCTTTACCTGGTGTAACTCCTCCAACTATATTTGTGCCATATTCTATCATTTGGGTGGCATGAAAAGTTCCTTCTCCTCCTGTAAAACCTTGAACTATTACTTTTGAATTTTTATTTACTAATACTGACATTTTGTTGTTTTTTTGAGTCACGAATGTAATTAAAATTTAAACTTTTACAAAACATAAATAAACAAAAAATCAGAATTAAATAATAATTATATGCGATAAAAGGTATATATTAAGACTCATAATTTATGGATGCATTTATTGAAATATATACAGATGGTGCTGCAAAAGGCAACCCAGGACCGGGTGGCTATGGAATCGTTTTAAAGTATAAAAATTTTCGTAAAGAGATTAGTGGTGGTTTTAATCATACCACAAATAATCGGATGGAACTACTAGCAGTAATTATTGGTTTAGAAAGCATTACTCAAAAAGATTTATTGGTTAAAATTTATTCTGATAGCAAATATGTAATAGATTCCATAAATTTAAAATGGGTTTTTAGATGGCAAAAAAATGGATTTAAAAATAAAGCCAATCCCGATTTATGGCAGCGCTTATTAAAATGTTACAATATAAAAAAACACGAATTAATCTGGGTAAAAGGTCACGCAGATAATATTGAGAATAACAGATGTGATGAATTAGCAGTTCAAATTTCAAAAAAAAATAATCTTCCAATTGATGAAGGATATGTTTTTTTAAAAGTTTAACGACTTCTTAAATCATAATAAATTAAACCTTGTTTCCAAAAATCTATTGCATTTTGCCAAATTAGTTTATAAAAAAAAGAGCGTTCTAAAACATAATCATTATTGCTGTAAGGATTATCAGTTTTATTAAAAATAAAACGCAAAGCTTCAGGATTAGAGGCATTACCATAAACCCAAATTTCGTCTTTTTTATTTTTATAAATTGCTGAAGGTTGGCCAAAAACAATATGAATCATCCCTCTATCTGTTTTCCAACCTTGAGTGTAACTTGTATAATATTTATTAGCCTCATATACTCTTCCATAATAATGTTTGATTAATTCACGGGCTCTTTCATTACTCCCTCCAATAGATAACCAAAAATTATCAATTGCTATTTTTTTTTCGATTGAATTTTTACATTTATCAAATTCTTCTTTATTCATGATATAGCTAGTACAATTAATCATTTCTTCAGTATCAATTATTCCAGGAAAAGTTTTGTTGTATGTATATAAACTTAACCCTTCATTATTATCTTGATTAAATTTTAATTGTAAAAACCCACAACTAGGCATAATTAATTGGACTTCTGAAGAATCTAATGATATTTGAAAGGAACTATCCGGCTTATATTTTAATACATCTGCCTCTTTTATTGAAAATGGAGGAATGGCCTGCTCAAAATCTTTATTAAAACAATCAACGAATATTCTATTAATCGTGTGGTTAAAAAATTTGATATTAATTGTATCGAATGGTAAAAGATTCGGTTTATATATAATTTGATGATTCTTAATTAATAAAAAATTCTGTTTGCTATAAGGACTAATTCTATCAATTGGTAAATAGAACTGATATTTATTTTTTTTATTGGCATCAATTACCTCTAATTGTAAATTATAATTTTGATTAAGATGTGTTTTAACTTTAAAATTATAATAAATTTCTTTTCGTGAAGCCAATCCTTCATCGGCTCGATCAATAATAAAATAAGAACCCTGTTCTAGTTGACCTTTGTTATTAGACTCATAAAATAATTTATAGTTAATATTTAGTTCTGCGTAAAAAACCAACCCAGTATCGGTTCGTTTATATAATAAATTCTCTTTATTTATTTCAAGAAAAACATTTGTTATTGAATCATTTATATGATAAGCGATTGGATTAACCTCAATCACATCATTTTTATTATTTGGGTTATTGTTAGAAGATTGACTAAAGTTTTCATTCTGTATTTTACAAGACATAAAAAAAGACATAAAAAAAATATAGCTTACATATATCAATTTATTTCTCATTGATTAAATTTAATAATAAAACTTATATTTGCTTAAGTTGAATATAAAATCAAATATCTTAAAAATAATAGGAATAATTACTGTTATTCTATTAAGCTTTTTATTTTTTAAAATATTGATTTATATTACTATTTCTTTTGTAGTATTTTTAATTGGTTATCCTCTCAAGCAAAAATTAAATAGTATTCGCTTTTTTGGAAAAAAACTACCGAACAGTATTTCTTCTTTTATAACTCTTTGCTCAATATTTAGTGTATTTCTTGGCGTGTTTTTTTTAATAATTCCTCCGCTAATTAAAGAAATTACTTTTTTATCAGAATTAAAATTTTATGACGTTTTAAATAATCTTTTAAATCAATTTCCTAATTTAAAACAAGTATTTTTAAAAGTAGGTAGTGAAGAAGATCTAAAAAATAGTTTATCACTTAAATTAACTCAATTACTTAATACATCAAATATTGAAGATGTTTTTAAAAACATATTCAAATATTTTGGTTCTTTTTTAGGTGGGGCTTTATGCACTTTATTTATTAGTTTTTTTTTATTAAAAGATATAGAACTAATTAAAGAGAATTTGTTAGCTATTTTTCCAACTAAAAATGAAAAATCTATTCGCGAGATTTTAAAATTAAGTAAAAAAATGCTTAGCAATTACTTTATTAGTTTGATAATAGATATGTTTATTGTTGGGGGGACAATAATGCTTTTTTTGACGTTATTTGGAATAAAAAACGCATTATTAATTGCATTTTGTGCTGGAATTTTGAATATCATTCCTTATATCGGTTCAATAATTACCATGATTATTGCAGTTTGTTTAGGAGTTAGTAACTGTATTAGTATTGGTAGTTACGAATCTATTGGCCCAACAATCCAAACTATATTATTTACTTTATTAAGTATAAATTTGATTGATGCTTTAGTTCTGCAGCCCTATCTGTTTTCTAATTCTGTAAAAGCTCACCCATTAGAAATTTTTATTGTTACTTTATTAGCGGGAACTCTTGGAGGTATCTTTGGAATGGTTGTGGCACTTCCATTATACACCATTATTAGAATTATTGCCAAACAGTTTTTCACGAACTTTAAATTTTTAAAAAAAATATCTGATTCCATCACTAATTAAATATGGAAACCACCCTACACTTTTTAAAAAAATTAAAAATTAATAATAATAGAGAATGGTTTGATTCTAATAAAACCGAATATCTCGCTTCGAAAGAAATATTTGAAGAATTTGTATCAGAACTAATAAAAGGAATAAATAAATTTGATAAAAAAGTATCTTTAGATTTAAAACCAAAAGATTGTACTTTTAGAATCTATAAAGACGTTCGTTTTTCAAAGGACAAAACACCCTACAAAAACAATATGAGTGCCAGCATTAACCCGGGAGGAAAAAAATCAAATATTCCAGGATACTACTTTCATCTAGAGCCCGACGCGTGTTTTTTAGCTGGTGGTGTTTATATGCCAATGCCAGATGTCCTAAATGCTATTAGACAAGAAATTGATTATAATCCGCTCCCTTTAATAAATATTTTAAAATCAGCTAGCTTTAAAAAAGAATTTAATGGCTTAGATGAAGAAGATAAATTAAAAAATCCACCTAAAGGATTTAATAAAGACCATGCCAATTCTGAAATTTTAAAAAATAGACATTTTATTGTTAGCCAGAAATTTGAAAATAAAGTTATTCTAAAAAAAGATGGTTTATCTAAAACTTTAGATTCATTTAAAGCCATGTATCCATTTTTAGATTACTTAAGAAAAGCTATTGGATAAAATAATAATAAAACTATTTAATAGCTTTTAAACTTAAGTCTAAACTTTTTATATGATGCGTTAAGCATCCAACGGAAATAAAATCAACCCCGCATCGCGCATATAAATTAATATTTTTTTCAGAAATGCCTCCAGAAGATTCAACTTCATATAAACTATTAATTAATTTTACAGCCCGTTTAGTCTGTTTGGGAGAAAAATTATCTAACATAATTCGCTGAACACCCCCATGAGTTAAAATTTTTTTTACATCGTCTATTGTTCTGGCCTCAATTTCAATATCTAATTTTTTTTTATTTTCTTTAAGATACTTTTTTGCATTGTCAATGGCTTGATTAATACCACCAGCAAAATCGATATGATTATCCTTAATGAGAATTTTATCAAATAAACCAAATCTATGATTGATGCCTCCACCAATAATCACAGCCCACTTCTCAAAAAATCTAAAACCAGGTGTGGTTTTTCGTGTATCAAGCAAGAGTGCTTTTGATCCTTTACATAAATTTTTTAAAAAAAATGTTTTTGTTGCAATTCCACTCATGCGTTGCATAATATTTAAAATTAATCTTTCTGCTGTAAGTAATTTTTGAATATTTCCTTCAACGATAAAAACTATGTCTCCTTTCCTAACTTTCTCGCCATCATGAATAAATATTGATACTTTTATTTTTTTATCGATTAATTTAAAGATTTTTTGTGCGGCAAATACACCTGCTATAATTCCATTTTCTTTTACTAAAAGCTGCATCGTGCCTTTTTTGGTTTTTGGAATAATAGAAAGTGAAGTGTGGTCGCCATCGCCAATATCTTCTTTTAGTGCCTCTAAAACGAAATAGTTGAAATTAAAAATAGATTGGTACTGTTTAATAAAATCTATCATTATATTTTTATACTAGGGTTAAGAATAATAATAATTTTCTCCATAGAAATAATCATTAATTTTATATTGATTTACAAATTTAATACTTTTCTTCATTTTAAAATCATGAAAATTTTACTACTTCAAATAGACAAAACGCAAAACAGTTATTTGAGCGAAGGAATAGAAATATATTCTAAACGCTTAATAAACTATTCGAGCTTTGATATAAATACAATTCAAATATCAAAAAATATACGGAAGCGAAGCGTTCTAGAGCAAAAATTAGAAGAAACAAAACTTATACTTCAACAAATACAAAACGATGATTTTTTAATTTTACTTGACGAAAATGGAAAAGAATTGAATTCAATTGAATTTTCTGATTTTATTTTAAAACAACAAAATAGATCGACGAAACGTATAATTTTTATAATTGGTGGACCTTTTGGCTTTGATACTAAACTATACGACCGTGCAAATTATATATTATCCTTATCAAAAATGACGTTTTCGCATCAAATGATAAGACTGTTTTTTGTAGAACAATTATACAGGGCTTTTACTATTCTGAAAGGTGAGAAATACCACCACGAGTAATTATTTATTAATCAAAAAACATCCAAGTAATTCCAAATCTGAATGCTCTATCGGTTTGAAAATAGCCTTTAACAAATGAATAATTATTTCCTACTGATCCTTGTAAAACATTTTCAACTTTAAAGAAAAAAGAAACTGGATGAATTCTAGCATTTAAATAAATGTCTAAAAATGGATAAAATTGTGTTTTAAAAGATTCATTTTGTAAATAGAATACTTGAGTAGAGGGCATATATCCATAAGCTGAAAAAGATTGATATGACTGTAATTGAGATCCGAATTGAAGCTGCAAATTATTATGAAAAAAAGTACTAGAATAAAATAAATTTAGCGTACTAATATTTTCAGGCATGCGGATATATTCTTGTTCGGTAGACTTTTGATAAACATGATTAATTACAATTCCTATATGTCGAAAAAAGATTTTAGAAAAAGTTAAAGAGAAACCTATATTTTCAATTTGGTGATGATATTGTTGAGGGTTTGCTAAACTATCAAAGTATAAAAAATGATTAAAAGATTTATAAAAAAAATTGCCATTAATCAGCTTTCCACCTTCAATTCCAATTAAAGCTTGAAATTGTTGTTGTGATTTAAACTTATTATTTTGCCACACAAAATGATTGCTTATCCAATTGTTATAAATATAATCTGGATTACGATTTTCGTAAAGGGCATTAAAAAATAATTTTTGCTTGTTTTTAGTTTTTATAATTAGTTCAGAATTTTGTTCGACTTTATAATTACCCATATTTGGTCCAGAAAAAATATAATCAATATTGGCGTATGTTTTAAAGGATGAAAATATTTTCTGGACAGTATCATTTTTAAATTTTTTATTTAAAATAGAAACATCGCCCCGAATAAAATGATTTATAAAAATACTATCTTTATTTTGCCATATTTGGTTAAATTCATTTCGATATCCAAATGAAATATTTTTAGTTTTTGATTCATTTTCAAAAACATATAAAACATCGTTAATCCATTGTTTCACATTTGAACTATCAGAGGTCTTGTTACTGTCTAAATTAAAAAAATTATAATATTTATCTTCTTTTATATATCTATCCTTATATTTATAATTACTTGATACCCTTTTTGATTTTAGTTGCAAATAATGATTATTGCCATAAATTGAATCTTTTGTTTTATTTATTCGAAACCAAGGGTTAAACACAAACTGAGTTTCTTGATTATTACGAGTAGCATTAGATAATTTTACTGTCATTAGTTTTTTATCTATAAGAATAGTGGAATCATTTAGTGTTTCGTTACTAATACCTCCATTTTCTTGGTTTTTGTTTGAATTGTTTAATATGAAGCCATAAAATCCAAATCGTTCGTTAAGAGATGTAAAATTAGTAGTAAGGAAAATATTATTTACATAGGATTGTTGTTTTAAATAAAAACCCTGTGAACTGTATCGATTAAATTTTAGACCTACATTTAATCTATTTTTAAAAGTTTGCGCAAAAAGTAATTTAAAGATCTGTAACTCTTTAGAACCTGCAATTCCTGTTAAACTTGCATAAGGCCCATTTGTTTTGTAATATGTAACTTGATCTTGATTAAACTGATCGTTTGAATAAGCTTGTTGAAATAAATTAAACCCAATTTCACTAGTTCCATAATTAATTAAATAATTTGGAGAAGGTAATCCAATATTACCCATAAAATTACGCGGAGAAAAATTACTTAATTTTATTAAAGTAGTATCTGGGTAATAATCAGAAAAATGAGTAAGTAAATTATTTTTTTCTTTTTTTATTTTTAGATAATCTGGTTCTGTAGAAAAAAATACTTGTGCGAAAGAACTATTCGAATAATTTATAATTAGAAAAATAACGTAAAAAAAAATATACTTTCTGGGCAAAAACATTTTTTTTACTAAATCGAACATTCTAAAATTATTATAAAAATTAAAACTAATAAAATTACATTTAACGTGATATAAATAAAGTTAAATAAAAGGTCTCAGATGAAATTAAGCTATATAAATACTATCTAAAATTATTTAATGCTTGGATTGCCAGCTCATAATTGGGCTGAATTTTTAAACACATGTTGTAATCTGCTTTTGCACTTTCTTTTTGTTTTAATAATGAATAAGCATATCCTCTGGCAAAATATGCTTCTAGATAGCTTGGATTTACTTCGATAGCTTTAGTTAAAAACTCTATCGCTTTTTGATTATCTTTTTTAAATTCGAGATAAATAGCTCCTAAATTGTAGTAACAATTTTGGCAATTAGCATCCGATTTTAAGCAATTTTTATATTCTGATATAGCTTCATCAATTTTTCCTAAATCTTGTAATAATTTTGCGCGCGCATATTTTACAGTTTGATTGGTAGGGTTTAGTTTTATTACATTATTATAATAATCAAAAGCAATAGGGTTTTTTCTTGATGCATAGATTACACCTAAATCATAAAATGCATCTTCAAATTTATTATCCTGTTCAATAGCTGTTTCAAAACTTGAGATTGCTTTAGAGGTGTCGCCACTTTCTCTATAAATAGATCCTTTTAGAAAATATGCTTTCGCTAAATTCTCATCTATTCTTAATGCTTTATTAACATACTCTATTCCTTTTTGATATTTCTGAACAAAAAAATATAATTCAGCTAATTTTAACAAGCCTTCTGTATTTTCAGGAAATTTTTTCTCAATGATTTCTAACAATTCTTTTGCCAAACGAGTGCTATTTTGAGAAAAATAAACGTCAACTAAAGTGAGATAAAAATTTGATTGAGTACTGTCTAATTTAATTGCTCGCTTAGCATCATTTATTGCTTCATTTATGTATTTTATTTTTAAATACACCAATGCTCTTTTATTATATAGTGCTGGTTGATCGGGATTTTCTAAAAGCTGTTTATTTATATCCTTTAATTCGGGAAAATTTAATTTTATACTTATACTATCAGCTTTTTTATTTTCTTTTTCGAGCTCTTCTTTATCTATTAAATTTGTTTGGCAGCTAGAAATAAAAAAAACCAAACAAAATAAAATAAAAATTTTAAAATAAATATTTTTACATTTTTTATTCACCCTATACTTATGTTATAAATCATTTGCATTAGCAATTAATTCTGCCACATCGAGCACTTTAGTTTGTCCTTCTTTATTAAAATGTTTTACGCCATCAGTTATCATAGTATTACAAAATGGACAAGCAACAGCAATTACATCAGGCTTAAGTTGTAATGCTTCTTCTGTACGTTCAATATTTACTTCTTTATTTCCTTTTTCTGCTTCTTTAAACATTTGTGCACCTCCGGCACCGCAACACAAGCCTTTAGATCGACTACGTTTCATTTCAACTAATTCTGTATCTAAACTCTCTATTAATTTTCGGGGGGCTTCATAAACATTATTTCCTCTACCTAAATAACATGGGTCATGAAAAACAATTTTCTTTCCTTTAAATTCTCCACCTTGAACCTTAAGTCTGCCTTGATCAATTAATTCTTGAACTAATTGTGTATGATGAATAACTTCATAATTACCGCCTAAAGCCGGATATTCATTTTTTATCGTATTAAAACAATGTGGGCATCCAGTTACAATCTTTTTTATTTCGTAACCATTTAAAATAGAAATATTTTGCATGGCTTGCATTTGAAATAAAAACTCATTACCTGCTCGCTTCGCTGGATCTCCAGAACATCCCTCTTCGGTTCCTAAAATTGCAAATTTAATATTAACATGATTTAATATGCGAACTATTGCCTTAGTAATTTTTTTTGCTCTATCGTCAAAACTGCCGCTACAACCTACCCAAAATAAAATTTCAGGTGTTTCGCCTTTAGCAATCATGTCTGACATGGTTAAAACTTTTATTACTGTGTTACTCATGAATTTATTATTTAATTTACATCATTTATCCAATTAGCTCTGTCAGCTTGAGCAAATTGCCATGGTGCAGAGTTATTCTCTATATTACTATACATCCCGTTTAATTCAGTTGGGCTTTGACTTTCTTCCATTACTAAATATCGTCGAATTTCTATAATAATTGCCAAAGGATCAATGTTAATAGGACATTCTTCAACACATGCATTACAAGTATTACAGGCCCAAATTTCTTCTGTTTTTATATAATCACCTAATAAAGATTTACCATCATCTATAAATATTCCTTTATTGGCATCCATATTTTTTCCAACTTCTACCATTCTATCTCTTGTATCCATCATTATTTTTCTTGGCGAAAGTTTTTTTCCAGTCATATTTTGTGGGCAAACAGATGAGCACCTTCCGCATTCGGTGCAAGTATATGCATCCAATAAATTTTTCCAATTTAAATCCTTTACATCCTTTACACCAAAACGCAAAGGATTATTTTGGTCTGTTTTTGGCTGATAAGATGGATTAAAATTTGGAGCAACAACGTCAGTTACAGAATCTAATGTTGTAAATTCTCCTTTTGGTTTTAAATTTGAAAAATATGTATTTGGGAAAGCTAAAAGAATGTGTAAATGTTTAGAGAAAGGCAAATAGTTTAAAAAAGCGAAAATACCTATAATATGAAACCACCAAAAAAAACGTTCGATTAAAATTAAATTAGATAGAGAAAAACTACTTAGCATAGGAACAAATAATTGACTTACAGGAAAACTTCCAGCAGAATGATAATTTGGATGATGTTTTAATTGTAAATTTTGATCGGCTGCATTCATTAAAATTAATGCGGTCATTAAAAACATTTCGGCAATCAAAATTGTATTGGCATCTAATTTTGGCCAACCATTTAATTCAGCATTCATAAATCTTTTAATTTTTAAAACATTTCTTCTCAACCAAAAAACAACCACACCAATAAATACACCAAGGGCTAAAATTTCGAAAAATCCTATTAAGAAATTATAAAATTTACCTAACGCATGAAAAGAACGATGTGTGTTAAAAATCCCATCTACAAACATTTCTATCACTTCAATATTGATCAATACAAAACCAACGTAAACTAATATATGCATAGCAGCACTGGCAGGGCGAGAAAACATTTTTCTTTGACCTAAAGCCAAAAGAATCATTGATTTTATACGTTCAGATTTTTTATCATTGATATCAATATTTTTCCCAATAAAGATATTTCGTCTTATTTTTTTAATATTTAAATAAAAAAAAGTTGAGGCTCCAATTAGAAGTATACAAAAAACGATTGAACTAATCATGTTAATTTTTTGTTTGGGTTTTGTCTTTTTTTCCGAAAATAGAAAAATTAACATAACGCTTTGGATTTGCTTTAATATCTTTTAAAAACTTATCTAAATCTTCGGCAGATTTATTAAGATTAATATAGAGAGAATCGTTTTTAATTAATTTACCTAAAGTACCTTGCCCTTGATTTATTTTACTTAATAAAATATTTAATTCTTTTACTGATTTCTCAGCATTAGCTATAGCCGATTTTAATTGTGACTTAGAGAGAGAATCAGTGATATTACTCACATTAGATAAAATAGAATTAATTTTTGATTCACTTTTGCTTAGATTAGACGAAATAGAACTGAGATTATTTAAAATAACTGAAATTTTTGGCTTTTCTGAAATAATTAAATTATCTAATTTAACTGCTGTTTTTTCTAATGTTAAAATGGCATTTCTAAAACTAAGAAATGATTGATCAATATTTTTTCTGGCATCTGCATTTAGCATTAGCTTAGCAACCGTCATTACACTATCGATACTTCCAATCAAAATTTCTGCTTTTGCCTGAAGTGGCGCTAATTGTTTATTGAAAGACTCCTTTAAACCCTGCTCTGTTGCCGAAATCAAAGTGTCTCCATTTTCGACAAATTCAGTTTTATCACTTAAAATTATTTCCACTGCTTTTGATCCTAATAAATCTGAAGAAACTAATCTTGCTATTGAATTTTTAGGAATCTTAATGTCTTCTTTTAACAAAAATTTAACCAATACTTTAACTTCTCCTCCAATGTTTACAAGTGAAATTTCATTTATATTCCCAACTTTATAACCTTTTATTAATAATGAATTAGCAGTAGTTAAATTATCTATTTTGGGATAGAGTGCATATAGATAATATTTGCGAGAAAATAAGTCGGTGCCTTTTAGGAAACTAATACCCCATACAAAACCAATGATTGTGAGAACAGCAATAATTCCTATTTTAAATTCTTTACTTAACTTCACGAAAAAATAAACACTTTATATAGTACAAATGTAGCTATTTTTATTGAGTTTAAAAATACCGATTATGAATGAAAAATTAAAGAACGAGGCCTTGAATCGATTGAGTGTTAACGAATTTAAAAGTGCAATAAAACAACCAATCATTTTGGTTCTTGATAATGTTAGAAGTTTAAATAATGTGGGCTCAGCTTTTCGAACAGCAGACGCTTTTTTAATTGAAGAAATTATACTCTGCGGATTAACTGGAACTCCTCCAAACAAAGAAATAGAAAAAACTGCTTTAGGAGCTACATCTTCGGTAAAATGGACTTATTTTAAAACGACCCTTGATGCTATTGCCGAATTAAAACGTTTGGGTTACAAAACTATTGCAATTGAACAAGCCAAAAATAGTATTAAACTAAATTCCTTTAATGGCACCCATAAAAAAATTGCATTAATATTTGGAAACGAAATATATGGCGTAGATCAAGAAGTAATTAATCAATGTGAAGAGGTAATTGAAATACCTCAAGCAGGAACAAAACATTCTTTAAATATTTCGGTTAGTATTGGTATTGTGTTATGGGAATTAATGAGGGGTAAAATTTAAATTAATTATTCGTTCATTAATTTATTTTGAAGTCTTATGCTTTCTTCGTGAAGTAAGATGCAAATTTTTTCGATGTGTTGTCTTGAAACTCCAATTTTATCAGCCCACTGAACTCTTGTTCTCAAAATCTCTTGCCATCGCCCTAATTGAAAAATACTAATGTTTTGTTCTTTTTTATGCATAGCAATTTTCTCAATTATTTGCATTCTCTTTTTCAAAACATTCAATAATTCATCGTCTATTTCATCAATAATTTTTCGAAAATCTGATAATTTATTAGTTATTAATTCATCTTCAGATAGCTGGTTTCTTAAAACCAATTTAGAAATAAGTTGATCAAGTTGGCTTGGAATATATTGCTGACTTGCGTCACTTAAAGCTAAGTCTGGGTTATAGTGAGTTTCAATCATTAACCCATTCATTCCTAAATCGAGTGCTTTTTGTGATACAGATGGAATTAACTCTTTATTCCCGCTAATGTGACTTGAATCACAAATAATTGGCAAATCAGGAAACAAAGTTCTAAGTTCTATTGGGATTTGCCAAAAGGGCTTGTTACGATATTTTGTTTTTCCGTAGTAATGAAAACCACGATGAATAGCCGCTATTTTTGAAATGCCTGAATTATAAATGCGTTCAATGGCTCCAATCCATAATTGTAAATCAGCATGAATAGGGTTTTTTATCATAACTGGAACATTTATACCTTTTAATGCATCTGCAATTTCTTGAACACTAAAAGGGTTTGCAGTTGTTCTGGCTCCTATCCAAAGAACATCAACACCATACTTTAAAGCCATTTCGGTGTGTTGAGCGTTCGCCACTTCCACTGTAATTTTAAATCCAAATTGTTTTTTCACTTCAGTTAACCATTGCAAAGCCTCTTCGCCTTTACCCTCAAATGAGTTCGGACGAGTTCTTGGCTTCCAAACACCAGCTCTAAATAAAGATACTTTATTAATCTCTTTTAACTGCTCAGCTGTTTTCAAAAGCTGTTCTAAACTCTCTGCACCACAAGGGCCAGATATAATTAAAGGTTCATTTATACTTGGCAGCCAAGTTTTTATCGATTCAAATTGCATGATACAAAAACAAATAAAAAGGCATTTAGTTTGAAAATGAAAATTACCCTTTTTAAGGTATTAAAAAAACAAATGTTCTGAATTAATTTTAAACTATGATTCATAAAAAAAATGAAACAAATTTATTTTTTCAAAACAATTGTTCAGTAAATTGTTTAATCGGATTATATAAAAAGAAAAAAGAATGCTGCCGTAAATTTAAAAAAGGCAACCGTTGTAAAAAGTGCCCAGGAAAATTGTAAGTTTTTTTCTTTAATAATACAATTTCAATTGTTCGTTTAATTGATTCAATCCATCTACTGCAGTTGATTTAATATGATTTAAATATTTAATATAATCAAGTTGAAAGTCACTTGGATCAATTAGCCACTTTGGCACCTCTTGTGAAACAAAATTTAAAATTCCTGCTGCCGGATAAACATTTAAAGACGTTCCGATTACAATAAAAAAATCAGCTTGAGCAGCTAAATAATTTGCCTGATCCATTAGTGGAACTAGTTCGCCAAACCAAACAATGTGCGGCCTTAATTGGCTTCCTTTTTCACATAAATCGCCAATTTTTAATTCCCAATTTGTTACTGGATAAATTAATTCAGGGTCAATTTCACTTCTTACTTTCATTATTTCTCCATGAAGATGCAACACATTTTTACTACCTGCTCTTTCATGAAAATCATCTACATTTTGGGTAACTACATTTACATTAAATTTTGATTCTAGGTCGGCAATAAAATAATGAGCTTTATTTGGGCTTGCTGCTATTACTTGCTTTCGTCTAGCATTATAAAATTCATTAACTAATTCTTGATTTTTTTTCCAAGCTTCTGGAGTTGCTACATCTTCGATTTTATAGTTTTCCCATAAGCCCCCAGCATCTCTAAATGTTTTAATCCCACTTTCGGCACTAATGCCTGCTCCAGTAAAAACGACTACTTGTTTTTTTAACATAAATTTTGTACTTATAAATTCTCTTTAATGAACTTAAGCATTTTAGTATAAAGATGTAAACGGGTTAAACCTCCACTGATTCCATGATTTTTATTGGGATAAACCATAAAATCAAAAGGAATATTATTTTTTATTAATGATGAAGCTAGTTCCATACTGTTTTGAAAATGCACATTGTCATCGCCACTTCCGTGTATGAGCAAGTAGTTTCCTTTAATTAACTTTACAAAATTAGAAGGCGAATTATCTTCATAACCGCTTGTATTATCTTGTGGTTTTCTTAAAAAACGTTCGGTATAAATATTATCATAATATTTCCAATTTGTAACTGGAGCTACAGATATTGCAGTTTTAATTACATCGGCTCCTTTTGATATCATTAGGGCAGCCATGTATCCTCCATAACTCCATCCTTGAAATCCTATTCGCGTTTTATCAACATAAGGCAAATTACCTAAATATTTTGCCGACGAAATTTGATCTTGTGTTTCTAAATTTCCTAATTGTAAATACGTACTATGTTTAAATTTTCTTCCACGTCCCAAAGTTCCTCGACCATCTACACAAGAAACAATATATCCTTGTTGGGTTAATAATTGATGCCAAAGATATTCTGAATAAGCCCAAGAATTATTACAAACGTTACTTCCAGGGCCACCATATGCATACATGTATACTGGATATTTTTTTGTAGAATCAAAATTAGCAGGCTTCATGATCCAACCATTTAATTCAGTTCCATCAGGAGTATTAAATTTATAAAATTGTTTAGTCGTAAATTGATAATTTTTTATTTTATCTATTAATAAACTGTTCGCTTCTAATACTTTTATTAATTTTCCATTAATATTATATAGCTCATATAATGGAGGGGTATTCGCATTACTATAACTTGAAATATAATATTTAAATCCACTAGTAAAATTAAAATCTGAAATCCCAGTTTTATTAGATAACCTTCTTTTGTCTTTACCGTCTAATTTAATACTGTATACATCACGATTAATAGAGCCATTTTCGGTAGAAACATAATATAGAGTGTTAGTTGATTCGTCGAACCCTTTAAATTCTGTCACATCCCAGTTCCCTTTTGTAATTTGATTAATTAATTCTCCATTTAAATCGTAATAATACAAATGATTATACTCATCATTTTCACTTGTAATAATAAAGCCCTTATTACTAATAAATTTTAAATCGTCCGTAATATCAATATAGGTTTTACTTTCGATAGAATGAATTAACTTTGTTTTTCCAGAATAAGCATTAGCGAATAAATAATCTAATTTATTTTGTAAACGATTTAATCGTTGAATGCATAACTCGTTAGAATTATTAGTAAATTGAATACGCGGAATGTATATATCAGTATTTGATCCTATATCTACATTGATTTCTTTTTTATCTAGTGTATTATAAATATGAACACTAACAATTGAATTATCCTCACCAGCTTTTGGATATTTAAACGTGTATTTATCAGGGTACAAATCACCTTTATAATAATCCATCGAAAATTCTTTTACCCTAGCTTCATTAAATTTAACATAAGCCAAAAACTGACTGTTACTATCCCAATCAAAGTAATCAGCTTTGGAAAATTCCTCTTCATAAACCCAATCTGCCCATCCATTTTTTATTTTATTATCTTCTCCATCATTTGTAATAATACCCTCTGAATTATCTTGTAAATTTTTTATATATAGATTGTTTTTTTTAACAAAAGCAAGTTTTTTCCCATCAGGCGAAAATTTTGGAAACATTTGTTTTTCACCCTGACTTAATTGTATGGTAAATTTAGTTGCCAAATCAAATACATAATAATTTGCTTTGGGAGATCGTCGATAAACATTTTCTTTATTTTCAAATAGCAAAATTTTATCTTCATTAGGACTAAATTGATAGGTACTTAAATCTATAAACTTACCTGCAAACTTTACGTCATTACCATTTATTAGTTCTTTTATTTTTTTTCCTGATTTCAAATCATATTTACATAAAGTAACGACTCCATCTGCAGATGCTTCAATGTCTGCATAAGTTAAGCCATCTTTCATTACATTAAAACTTTGTGGTGATTTAGAGGAAAAAGTATATTTAGACCAAATATCTTCTAATGTAATTTTTTGTTGAGAATAAAATACTAAAGGTAAAGCCAGAATTAAAATGATATACTTTTTCATATTCGATTTTATGTTTGTGAATTTAAGAATTAATTTTTTTAATAAAATTTTAACCGTGATATACTCGAGAAAAAATTATTAATCCATTTTTTATCTGCAACACCTCTCCTACTAATAAATCTTGCTCGGCTTCTACATGGCGCGTATATTCCATAAAAACATGTTCTTCATCGGCAATTATATTTTTTACTTCGTAATTCAAACTTGGTAATCGATTAAAAGAATCTTGCCACCAATTTCTTAATAAATCTTTTCCTTTAATTAGCCCATTAGTTTCAGGATTTTTAATTTTAAGTTTCGGGCTATAATGTTTGGCATTTTCATCATAAAGTAATAATAAATCTTCCAAATTCTTTTCATTAAAAGCTTTAAACCATTTTTGAGCAATTTGTTTGTTTTCTTGTGCAAGCATAGCTTATCTTTATCAAAAATTTAATATGCTAAAAAACACTTTTATTTTTACTCTTGCAATTCTATTTTCATGTTCTCCAAAGAAAGAAATGGTTGATTTAATCGTTCATCATGCAAAAATATGTTCAGTGGACTCAACATTTACTTTTTATGAAGCCATGGCTATTAAGAATGGAAAGATTGTTGAAATTGGTAAAAATCAAATTATTTTAAATAATTATGAATCAGAGCAAACAATTAATGTCAACGGAAAGTTTATTTTTCCTGGGTTTATTGATGCGCATTGTCATTTTACTGGTTATGCAACTGATCTTTGGAAGTGTGACCTCACCGGAACAAAATCTTTTAAAGAAATTCTTGATAAAATAAAAAATTATAGTAAAGATGCTCCTATGTATTGGATTTATGCTCGAGGTTGGGATCAGAATGATTGGGACCTAAAAGAATATCCAAATAAAAAAGAATTAGATAAATTATTTCCTTCACGCCCTGTGTTTTTAAAACGAGTTGATGGTCATGCTGCCATAGTTAATCAAGTGGCTTTAGATTTATTTGGAATAAATAAAAAAACAAAAGTAAAAGGAGGTAGTGTTGAATTAAAAGATGGAAAACTTACTGGGATATTACTAGATAATGCTATGGATTTAGTTGATAAAAAAATTCCAATAATTTCGGATAGTCTGGCTAAAAAATATTACAAAGTAATAGAAAAAAAATGTTTTAGTTTTGGATTAACACAAGTACATGATTGTGGGGTAAGTGAACAAACTATTGAATTAATTGACCAAGAACAAAAAGATGGTAAATTAAAAATAAAAATTTTTGCTTTGTTACAAGATGAGCCTTCTTACTATGAAAAATGGTTAAAAAAGGGTGTTTATAAAACAGAGCGTTTAACTGTAGGTGGCTTTAAACTTTATGCAGATGGGGCTTTAGGAAGCAGAGGGGCTTGTTTATTAAAATCTTATACTGATCTGCCAAATTGGAATGGCTTTTTATTAAATGATAGCGATCGAATGTATGAGATTGCACAAAAATTATACAAAAGCAATTTTCAGCTTTGTACTCATGCTATTGGAGATAGCGCTAACAGACAAATATTAAAAATTTATGCCTCAACTTTAAAAACTAAAAACAATAAGCGCTGGCGCATAGAACATGCACAAGTATTAAATAAATCAGATTTAAACTATTTTGATAAGTACAGCATAATCCCTTCTGTTCAGCCTACTCATGCCACTAGCGACATGTATTGGGCAAAAAATAGATTAGGAGAAAAAAGAATAAAAGAAGCCTATGCCTATAATGATTTATTAAAAGCTGCAGGATACATAGCTCTTGGTACAGATTTTCCTGTTGAAGATATTTCGCCTTTTAAAACATTTTATGCTGCAGTGGCAAGGCAAGATAGTAATGGATTTCCCACCGAAGGATTTCAAAAAGAAAATGCTTTAAGTCGTAAAAATGCTTTAAAAGGAATGACAATCTGGGCAGCCTATGCTAATTTTGAAGAAACAAAAATTGGAAGTTTAGAAAAAGGGAAAATGGCAGATTTTATTATATTAGATACTGATTTGTTGAGCTGTGATTTAAAAAAAATTATTAAAACAAAAGTTTTAGCTACTTATATTAATGGTGAAAAGGTTTATTAATTTATTTAATTAGCTGGTGTTAAAATGTCATCGTTAGACTTTTTAAGTTTAATATTTAATAAATTTCATGCAAGTAGCTAAACCTTCAATGATTTATCTAAAAAAATATTATTTAACTTAAAAAAACATTAAGTCAAAAGTGTTTTTAGCTCTTTCAAATTTTTAATATAATAACCTTTAAAATCATTTGGATTAAAATCTGAAAAATAAATAGCTTCCCAACCAGCATTTAATGCTCCATTTATATCGCTTTCTAAATTATCGCCAATCATTATGCATTCATCTTTCGTTGTTTTTGAAAACGATTCGGCTAATCTAAAAATTTGCTCATCTGGTTTTGTCAGATTATATTCTTCACTAATAATAATATTCGAAAAGTAAGGTCTTAGCCCACATGAATCTATTTTTATATCTTGAACTTCCTTAAAGCCATTTGTTATGATGTTAAGTTGAAAATACTGTTTTAAATACATCAAGGTTTCTATACAATCTTTTTTTAAAATTTTACCATGTGGAGATCGCTTAAGATATTGCTCTGTAACTAATAAATTCTCATCATAATTCGAATAATTAAAACGCTTAAACGTTTCGTTAAAACGATGGTTTCTTAAATAAGTTTTATCAATTTCTTTTTTATAATATTTACTCCAAAGTTGATTGTTTATTTCTTTATATTCTTTATAAAAATCAATAAAACTAGTTTGTAATTTTATACCTAATTCAAATTGAACAAATATCTCTTTTAATATTAAAGAAGAATTTTTCTCAAAATCCCATAAGGTGTCATCTAAATCAAAAAATAAATGTTTTTTGTTTTTTAAATTAACCATCCGCTTAAGGCATCGTTAAAAATATAAAATAAAAAATAAAGGGCGATAGACCAAAAAATAACCGACACACTTAAATATAAAATAACAATTTTTTTATCCTTATAAAACTTTTCAGCTATAAAAGATCCAATAGGTGTAGAAATTATTGGAGTAATAAATGCAATTCCAACCAAACCGAATCGGTTTTTTATCTTTATAATTCGTCGGGTAGATTTTGTAAAAATAACTTTTTTGTGGTTTTTATTTCGTTTTAACTTATAATTATGCCTCCATTTTAAAAAGGATGCACTTAAAAAAGTAAATAAAACAATTCCAGTAATACCTCCAGAGCAAGTAACTAAAATTACTTTTATAAAATTATACTTGAATAGAATAATAGCAGATGGAACTCCTAGTTTCACAAAAAAGAAAATACATGCAATAAAAACTGTAATTATTTCAAGAAAATCGTCCATAAATCAAAATATAAACCAAATTTTAATTTATCTGTCAAATTTAGCTATTTTGAAACAAAAAAAACAGTGCTTTGGCTTATTAATAATTTTACTTAAATTTGCGCCGCATATCAACAAACTAATTTTATTATATGTCAAACACTCCAATAAATTCTTCAAATACAAATGTTGTATCTATGTTTGATTCGGTTTTAGCTAGACTTGATGAAGCGGCAAAATTGATGAATTTAAGTCCTGAAATCTCTGAAGTTCTTCGTAGTCCTGTTAAACAAATTAAAGTAAGTTTACCTGTATCAATGGATAATGGAAAAATTCAAGTGTTTAAAGGGTATCGTACCGTTCACAGCACTCATTTAGGTCCAAGCAAAGGTGGTATTCGCTATGCAATGGACGTAAATGCAGATGAGGTTATGGCCTTAGCAGCATGGATGTCTTTTAAATGTGCAGTTGCTAACTTACCTTACGGTGGTGCTAAAGGTGGTATAAAATGCGATCCAAGGTCAATGAGCGTTGGAGAATTAGAACGTTTAAGCCGCGCTTACGCTCAATCGATGAAAGATGTATTTGGTGTAAATAAAGATATTCCTGCTCCAGATATGGGAACAAGTGGAAGAGAAATGGCCTGGATTTTAGATGAATTAAATAAAGTAACTGGAGAAGATAGTCCTGGTATAATTACCGGTAAACCAATTGCTTTGGGAGGATCTTTGGGAAGAGATGCTGCAACAGGAAGAGGAGTTATGGTTAATACCTTTGCTGCTCTTAAAAAAATGAACTTAGATCCAAAAAATGTGACCGCTGTAGTTCAGGGTTTTGGAAATGTAGGTTCGCATGCTGCTCGATTACTTTCTGAAAAAGGAATTAAAATTGTTGGAATTGGTGATCATACCGCTTCTTTTTATAATGAAAATGGTATTGATATTGCTGCTGCTCTAGCTTATGCCGAAAAAAATAATCGAATATTAAAAGGATTTAATGGAGCAACTGAAATTAAATCTTCAGAATTATTGATTTGTAAGTGTGATGTTTTGGTGCCTGCTGCTCTTCAAAATGTAATTAATGAAGAAAATGCCCATAAAATTCAAGCAAAATTAATTGTTGAAGGCGCCAACGGTCCAACCATGCCTAAAGCCGATACAATTTTAAACGATAAAAATATTATTTGTGTTCCAGATATATTAGCAAATAGTGGCGGGGTAACCGTGAGTTACTTCGAATGGGTGCAAAATAAAGCTGGTTATTACTGGACTGAAGAGGAAGTAAATACAAAACATGATCTTAAAATGGAATTTGCATTTGAAGCCGTTTGGAATAATGTAGCTAAATATAAAACAAGCATGAGAATTGCAGCTTATATTACTGCATTACAAAAATTAGAACAAGGCGTAAAATTAAAAGGCGCTTATTAATTTATAAATTATTGATATTTAAGCAATTAGATTTTTGAACAAAAGTTTAATTGCTTTTTTTATATAAAATAAATATTAACTTTGTATTTATTAAATTAACATATCCTTAACATTTGGAGACAGCATTAGTTTTAATATCCTATTTATTAGGATCTATATCAACTTCAGTTTGGATTGGTAAAACATTTTACAATATCGATGTAAGAGAGTTTGGAAGCGGTAATGCTGGAGCAACCAATACGTTTAGAGTTTTAGGTAATAAAGCTGGAATTCCTGTATTATTTTTAGATACCCTTAAAGGCAGCATTGGTGTTGGTTTAGCTTATTTGAGTGCTTATGAACCTAAAAGTGCCGAATTCATAAATTTACAATTAGGATTAGGTATAGCGGTGTTAATTGGCCATATTTTTCCTATTTTTTATGGGTTTAGAGGGGGCAAAGGCGTGGCAACCATCTTGGGTATTGTTATTTGTATTCTGCCTTTAGCTTGTTCTTTATCATTACTAATTTTTTTAGCCGTATTCTTTTCAACTAGAATTGTTTCTTTATCCGCTATGATGGCAGGACTTAGTTTTCCAATTTTTTTAAATGTGATGTTAGGTAATACTAATCCAATTCTAACCGGATTTTCTGTTATTGTAGCCCTAATTTTAATTATAACCCATCGCAAAAACATCCAAAGAATAATTAAAAAAGAAGAAAGTAAAATCACTTTTTTTTCAGCAAAAGATAAATAGGCTATATATTTTAGCCCAAAATGTTTCTTTATCTTTGATCACATGACTCGACTTGTAATAATTTTTCTTTTATCTTTTCCTTTATTTTTTATTTCCCAAACCAATTCAAATGATGAAGATTACACAAATAATAATGTATTGCGTTACGATGATTTTAATTACAAACCAAACATTAAAACTATTCAATTTAACGAAATCAGCTGGGAATATGCAACACCCTTAATTTCTTTAGATGGAAATGAACAGCTAGAATTAAGCTTTGATGATATTGATGGTGATGTAAAACAATACTCAATCACATTTGTGCATTGCAATGCTGATTGGACACCAAGTGATTTAATGATTAGCGAATACCTCAACGGATTTTTCGAATTAAACATTTTAAATTTTTCTTTTGCTTCCAATACCTTCCAAAAATATACTCACTATTCCATTATTTTTCCAGATTTAAGAACACAACAAAATACTCAATTTACTAAAAGTGGTAATTATATAATGTATGTATACGACAGTGATAAAAATATCATTTTAAGTAGACGTTTTATGGTATTTGATAATAAGGTTTCTATCTCAGCAACTCTTAGTCAAAATAGTGGTGGCACCGATCAATTTCAAAAACAACATTTGGATTTTACTATTACTAGTTCTAATTATGCATTAAACAATCCCTATAAAGATGTAAAATTGATGATCACTCAAAATAATCGTTGGGACAATGCCGTTACAGATATTAAACCTACGTTTATGAATGGGAATCAACTTACCTATTCGTTAGATGATGCAAGTACTTTTAATGGTGGCAACGAATTCCGTTTTTTTGATGTTCGGAGCATGAGATTTTTAACCGAAAAAGTTAGCGAAATTTATAAAGACGAACAATTAAAAAATCACGCAGTTTTATATCCCGACCCTATTCGTAATTCAAAACCTTATTTATATTATAATGATTTTAATGGGAATTTTTTAATTAAAAATCGAGAAACAGAGGGAAATCAAGATTTAGAATCTGATTATGTATATGTAGACTTTTTTTTACCTTATCCAAAACCAGAAAGTAATGGTAATTTTTATATTATAGGAAAACTAACGGATTGGAGAATGAATTCTAAAAGTAAATTAATTTATAATTACAAAAAAAAGGGCTATGAAAAAACGCTTTACTTAAAACAAGGCTTTTATAATTATATTTATGTGTTAAGTAATGATAGCCAAAAAAGTGGCGACGAAACTATTACGGAGGGGAATTTCTGGGATACAGAAAATGATTATTGTATTTATGTGTACCACCGAAAATTTGGAACTTATTACGATCAATTAATCGGATGTAAAAAAATAAATTCTTTAAAACGTTAATTAAAATCTTTAGCTTTTATACTTTTCTTTTCGGATTTTCAGTTAAGAAAGACTTCCAACCCGAGTAAGATTTAGATTTAACTCCACTACGATTATTTTGATAGAAATGACAAAGCGCAGCTCCCATAGCATCTGTTGCATCTAAGTATTGATGTTCATTTTTTATCCCTAATATGTGTTGTAACATGGCAGCAACTTGCTCTTTGCTAGCATTACCATTTCCCGTTATACTCATTTTAATTTTTTTTGGCGAATACTCTGTAAAAGGAATATTTTTACTTAAGGCTGCTGCTATTGCAACACCTTGTGCTCGGCCTAATTTAAGCATAGATTGAACATTTTTTCCAAAAAAAGGAGCTTCAATAGCTAATTCATCAGGCTTAAATTCTTCTATTATTCCAATAATTCGTTCAAAAATCTTTTTTAATCGGTCTGCATGATCTTCATATTTATCTAATTTAATAACCCCCATTCCAATCGGCTTTAAAATAGCATTGTCTATATGTAATAAACCATAACCCATCAAAATGGTTCCAGGGTCTACACCTAAAATTATTCTATCTTTTGTTGGCATTTAAATTTTAATAAATTAAGTCGATAAATAAATTTATTTGTAAACTTTAAATATCATCGCTTTAGTATAATCTGTAAATTTAACTTAATTTGAAACAGCATAAAAAAATACTTTCTACTCTATTAAAACTAGCAATTGGCATTGGTAGTTTCGCCTTCATTTATTTCAGATTAAAAGATGGCTTTACTCAAGAAAATATTCAAGAACTTACTATTATACTCAGTTCTAAAAAAAGTTTGATTTGTTTAGTAATCGCTTTAATTTTAATACCTTTTAATTGGGGGATAGAGTCGTACAAATGGCAAATTATTTGTTCACCAATTGAAAAAATTAATTTTAGTACTGCCATGAAATCAGTTTATAGTGGCGTTTGTATGGGTAATCTTGCTCCGGGTCGCTCAACTGAATTTTTAGCAAAAATATTTTTTTTTAAATCCGAAAATCGACCTATGATTACTGTTTTACATTTTATAAACGGTTTATTTCAATTTTCAATAACTATTTTAATTGGATTAACAGCTTTGTCATTTAAAATAAAAGATTTTAACCTAGAGTTTAATTGGATAGTTTATTCGATCATATTAGGCGGACTGATAATGCTACTTTTATTATTTATCTGCATAAAAAAAATAAGTTCAATTCTCAATTATGTTTCGAAAAAATTAAGTAAAAAATTCGTTTTAAATGATTTCAAATACAAGTTTTATAATAAAACAATTGCGAAATTAATTATTTTTTCAGCTTTACGCTATACGGTTTTTTTCTTACAACTAAATTTATTAATTTATATTTTAAATCCCGAAGCATTTACTGCATCTATATTTATTTCTATTGCCTTGTACTTTTTAATTACTAGTATCATTCCTATGATCAGTATTATAGAAGCGGCTATTAGAACAGCTATTGCTTTATTTGTTTTTAAAGGTGTGGCTATTAATCAGTCTCATTTAGCCTTAAGTATAATAATGCTTTGGTTCTTAAATATTGTTTTGCCAAGTATAGTTGGATACATTATTTTAGTAAAACAAGATTTTAATTTCAAATTAACCGGTTTAAAAAAATGAGTTTCGTTATCATAACATCATTTTTTTTATTGTTTGCATATTCAATGATCTTAATTTGTTTAGCAATTGGATTTTTTAAAACTAAAGGTTTTAATACAGAAGAAAAAAACACTCAAATTCCTTTTACAATTATTATCTGTGCGCGCAACGAAGAAAAAACAATCGAAACATGCTTATATTCTATTATTCAACAAAATTATGCAAAACAAAATATTCAATTGATTCTCATCAATGATGCTAGTATTGATAATACGCTTAAAAAATCAGAATATATTTTACAAAATTCTAATATAGATTATCAGATTATATCTAACACAGAAAAAAAAGGAAAAAAAAAGAGCATAACTAGCTCTATCTTATTTGCTAAAAACGAATTAATAATCCTGCGTGATGCAGATACCTTTACATTATCTAAAAACTGGCTTCAAACCATTTCTGATTTTCATCAAAACACAAAAGCTGAATTTATAATCGGGCCTATCAACATTTCAAATAATGTTGGTATTCTATGGGCCCTTCAAGCCATTGAAAATTCTATTTTAAACTTATTATCCTGTGGAAGCAATTATTTTAATTCTTCTTTTTTATGTAGTGGGGCAAATTTAATATTTAGTAAATCTTTGTTTGAAAAAACTACTGGTTATAATTCTCACCTTCATATCGAATCAGGAGATGATGTGCTTTTTCTAGAGGATGTAAAAAAAATAAAGCATGTTAAAATTAACTATTTAAAATCAACAAGCGCTATGGTATATACCTATCCTTGTTATTCATTCTTATCATTAGTAAAACAAAAAATACGTTGGGCTTCAAAATTTAAATTTAATCCTAATCGCTTTAATTTTATTTTGTCGGCAACTAGCTTTTTGGTTAATTTACTCTGGTTAATTTCTCTACTAATTATTTATCTATTACCCCAATTAAAATTTACGGCAATAGTATTTATTCTTTTAAAATTAATAATTGATATTTTGTTGTTATTTTTATCATCGAGCTTTACTAAAAATAAAAATCTAAATTGGTTTAGTTTGCCTGTTATGATTGTATACCCTTTTTATGTATTGATAATAGGCATATTATCCTTTTTTTTAAAACCTAAATGGAAATAATAAAATTGTGATTTTTAAGAAAAAAATAACAAATTTTGAATCAGAATCGCTAAGTATTAAAACTTGGCGAAGATTTAAACATAATAAAGTAGCAATCTTTGGCCTTATTATGATTATTTTTTCTTGTTTGATTTCTATTCTAGGTTATCTTATTACTTCAGATCAAACGCCTTATTGTAACGATCAAAAACCTGAACTACACATAAAATATCCCGGCTTTAAAACAAAGCACTTACTTGTTTCGCATAAAGAAATTTGTAATAACGATGGTTTTTTTAAACTTATGTTATTTGGTAAAGAAGACAAATATATAAATTATGCATTTTTTGATTATCATTTTAAAGGCGCAAATATTATTATCGAAGAATATACCGGCAACACTCCAAACAATGGTTCACTTATCACATTCAATCTAGCAAGTGTTGTTTATAATATCGATAAAAAATATCCTATAATTTATGACTCTATTCAACAAACACTTTGTTTTTATCAAATAAATCAAACTAACAAAACCACTCAATCTATCAATGAAATTAAATCAATCTTAAAGTCAAAAAACATAATAGAAAAAACATATTTATTGGGCACTGATTTATTAGGACGTGATTTGCTAAGTAGATTAATTATTGGCACCAGAATTAGTTTAGGGGTTGGATTAATTTCGGTTATTATTTCTATTTTAATTGGGGTGTTTTTAGGCTCGGTTGCTGGATATTACAGAGGGAAAATTGATAATTTAATTATGTGGCTAATTAATGTAGTTTGGAGTATCCCAACTCTATTATTAGTTATCGCTATCACTCTAGTTCTTGGTAAAGGAGTTATGCAAGTTTTTATTGCAGTGGGTCTTACTATGTGGGTAGAAGTTGCTAGAATTGTAAGGGGGCAAATATTAAGTATCAGAGAAAAAGAATACGTTGAGGCCGGACGAGCCCTAGGTTATAAAAATAAAAGAATTATTTTTAAACATATTTTACCAAATGTAATGGGGCCCGTAGTAGTTATTGCAGCAAGTAATTTTGCTTCGGCTATATTAATGGAAGCTGGATTGAGTTTCTTAGGAATTGGCGCTCAGCCTCCAGTCCCATCTTGGGGAGAAATGACAAACGCACACCATGGTTACATATTAATGGACAAAGCCTATCTCGCATTTGTTCCAGGCCTGGCCATAATGTTGTTAGTTTTATCTTTTATGCTAGTTGGTAATGGATTAAGAGATGCGCTTGATACAAAAATATCTGACGATAAAGCAATTTAAATTAAGATAACACAATTTCCTTTAATGCATTTACCCATTCGTCATTTGCATTTAAACTGTTAACAAGAGTGATCTTTTCACCACCATGTTCGATAAAAATCTCTTGGTATTCAACTCCAATTTCATAAATTGTTTCAAGGCAATCGGCAACAAAAGCAGGTGAAAAAACCAAAATATTTTTTGCGCCTTTTTTAGCAATATCTTCAATTACTTTGTCGCTAAATGGTTGAAGCCATTTATTATCTAATCTACTTTGAAAAGTTGAACAGTATTTACCTTCATCAATATTTAACGCTTCAACAAGATGACGAGTGGTTTGAAAACAATTTGCTCTATAACAATATTGATTATTAATAGAAATTTTGTTGCAACAATCTCCAAGCACACAGGTATTATTTCCATAATCTAATGAACCTTTTCTTATATGTCTTTCTGGTAAGCCATGGTAACTAAAAATCACAAAATCATAATTTTTTGGATTATGTTTTTTTCCTTCTATCAGTAATGCCTTTATAAATTCTGGATGATTGTAAAAATGACTGATAATATTTAAGCTTGGAATAACTTCCCATCCTTTAATTTGACTTAGAACTTCTTCGATGGTACTTCCCGTGCTCGAACTTGCATATTGAGGATATAAAGGCAACACGTGAATTTTAGATGGGAGTTGTTCTTTAATTTTTTTTAAAGTAGACTTAATACTTGGATTTTGATATCGCATGGCTAATTCAACAATATATTTTTCGCCTAATTTATTTTGTAGCTTTTCTTTTAATAAAATACTATTAATTAATAATGGCGAACCTTCTTTTGTCCAGATTGCTTGATATAATTTTGAGGATTTAAAACTTCTGAACGGAACAATAATTAAATTAACTAAAATAAATCGAAGTATAGGATTTATATCAATTACTCGCCTATCATTTAGAAACTGAGTTAAATATTTGGCAACTTTTGAATGCTTTGAAGAATCTGGCGTGCCAAGATTTATTAATAAAACTGCTTCTTTCATTCAATTAAAACAATTAATTATGAATAGTGTTTAATTATTTATAATATTCAATTAATTGAATTTAATCGGCTTTGTTTAAAGGCAAATCTGATTCAATTAACTCTTCTTTTTTAGTAAACTTTTTTTGAAATAAAATTATAATAAAAACTCCAATTGAAATAGAAGCATCGGCAAAATTAAAAATTGGTCTAAAAAATTGAAATTCTTCGCCGCCCCATATAGGAAACCAACTTGGGAAGTGGCCATTCATCATTGGAAAATAAAACATATCAACCACACAACCAAACATAGATTTGGCATAGCCATTAGACGTTAATTTTGCAATGCCATCATAAGGCATGTATTCATTAAAATCCAAATTTAAAGAAGTGCCTCGGTCAAAAAACAAACCATAAAACGCACTATCAAATATATTGCCCAAAGCACCAGCTAAAATAAGTGATACCGAGAACACAAAACCTGGATGCTCTTCTTTTTTAATAATATAACGAATATAAAATGCTCCAGCTATACAAGCTAAGATTCTAAAAATACTTAAGCCCAATTTTCCAATTTCTCCTCCAAACTCAAAACCAAAAGCCATTCCCGGATTTTCAGTAAAGTGAATAATACACCAATCTGCTAAACGCCCAACCTCGCCCAAAGGATAATGCAGTTTAATGTAAATTTTAATAAACTGATCAATTAATAAAATAAAAAATACAGTAAGTAGAGGGATTTTATAGTGCTTTAACATTTAATTGAGAAAAGTAAATTATCCAAATATCTATAATTAAATTAAACTATCAATTAGAAAAAAGATTGTTTAAGACGATTGATTAATTTTTGCTTCAATTCCTAAAGTAGCATGAGGTACAGAACGTAATCGCTCTTTTGGTATTAATTTTCCGGTTACTCGGCAAATACCATAAGCTTTATTTTCTATTCTAATTAAAGCGTTTTTTAAATTAATTATATATTTTTCTTGTCGTATAGCTAATTGAGCAGTTTCTTCTTTGCTCATTACATCGCTTCCATCTTCTAATAATTTAAAAGAAGGTGAAGTGTCGTCTGTACCATGATTATCTTCATTACTTAAGGTTTGTTTAAGCAAATCATAATCCGTTTGAGCTTCTTTAAACTTTTCTAAAATCAATTTTTTAAATTCTGCTAATTCTTTATCAGAATAACGAGTTCGTTTATCGTTATTATTAATAAATGGTTTTGGTGGCTCTACTATACCTTTTTTTATAAGTGGCTTACTAAGATCTATTTGTAAAGGTCTATTACGAATATAGGCCTCCATACTTCCTCCAGTTGATTTACCGTGATTTTTCTTTCGACGACCACGTCCACGTTTTTCTGGAACCCCATCTTCATCTTCATCAATTTCAGCAGAACTTATTCCTTCTAAATCTAATAAAACTAGCTCTTCTAAACCACCTTCAACCACAGCATCTTCTTCGTCTGGTTTTTCATAATCATCTTTTACTTCTACATCATCATCATCATCACTATTTTTACCTTTTTTCTTTGATTCTACTTTTTTTGATTTAGAATTTTTTACTTTTAGAGCAATTGCCTCAATCGGTTTACTATTATTTTTTTTAGAAACATTTGTTTTCTCTAAAATCTGCTTAGATTTTGTTGATTTAATTACAGATTTTGTAGCAATTTTATTTTTTAATTCTTTTTTTGAAGCGGATTTAACTACTTTTTTTACAATTGGTTTAACTGCTTTTTTTGCGATAGGCTTAATTACTTTCTTTGACACAGATTTTAGTACTTTTTTGGTAGCAGGTTTAACTGCTTTTTTAGCAATAGGTTTAACTTTTTTAGCGATAGGTTTAACGACTTTTTTTGAAGCCGAATTTTGTTTGATTTTTTTGGCAATTTTAACTACCTTTTTAACAATAGATTTTGCAATTTTTTTAGGTGCAGATTTTGCAACTTTTTTTGGTGCAGATTTAACTGCTTTTTTTAAAGGTTTTGAAACTGGCTTAGCTTTTTTTTCCTTTTTTTTAGTATTTATTTTTTTAGCCATAATCTAAATTATTTAATTAATCTTTTCAATATAAATAAATGTTTGTAAATTTTCATCTACTTCAATAATTGTTGAATTTTCTGGACTTAGATTATTAACAATTTGAAAGTCTGTAGTTAAAGTTTCAGAACAAATATAACTTAAATTGTTTTTAATTGCGTTATCTAATTCTATTTTTTGCTGAATTTTAACCAAAATCTTATCTGTTACTTCAAAATCACTATCCTTTCTTAAATTTTGAATTCGATTAACTAGTTCGCGAGCTAAACCTTCATTTCTTAATTCCTCAGATATATTTATATCTAAAGCTACTGTTATCGATCCATTATTTGCTACTTTCCAACCGGGAATATCTATTGGAATAATTTCAACGTCTTCTGCGACTAACTCGATATTAAAATTGTTTAAATTCACTATAAATTTTGCATTTTGTTCAATTTCTGAAATAATTTTATTGCCATTTTCTGCTGCATAAGATTGAAGCAATTTCATGTTTTGCCCGCATTTTTTTCCTAGCGTTTTAAAATTTAATTTTAATTGCTTAACAATTTGGGTTTGACTTTCATCAACAAAATCTATTTTTTTAACATTCACTTCATCCAAAATCAAATCACTTACTGCTTCAATTTTTTGTTGATATGCTCTATCTAAAATCGGAATTTGAATGCGTTGAAGAGGTTGACGTACTTTTATATTTTCTTTTTTTCTGATAGATAAAATCATCGATGATATCTTCTGAGCCAATTCCATGCGCTCTTCTAAATTTTTATCCTGAAATTTTTTCTGAAATTGAACTAAATTGGTAAGATGAACCGATTCTGTTTTTAAGGTAAGAGATTGATATAACCAATCTGAAAAAAAAGGAGCAATCGGACTCATGAGTTGAGCTATTGTTGTTAAACAATTAAATAAGGTTTCGTAAGCTACAATTTTATCAGCACTCATTTCTGCTCTCCAAAACCGACGACGACTTAATCTCACATACCAATTACTCAAATGTTCATCTACAAATTCTTCTATTGCCCTTGCGGCTCGGTGAGGCTCAAATTCATTGTAATATAAGGTAACATCTTGAATTAACGATTGTAGTTTAGAATCAATCCATTTGTCTAATTCTATCCTATCATCGATAGAATTTTTTTTGTTATCAGCTGCAATAAATTTATCTACATTGGCATAAAGTGCGAAAAATCCATAAATATTATAAAGGGTTCCAAATAATTTTCTTTGCACTTCAGCGATTCCATCTGATCGACCATTTATTAATTTAAAAATAGATTTGTCTTTTAAATTTTCATATTCTGAAGAACCTTGCTCTACAATATTTCCATTTTTGTCTTCGTAAATATTTGTCCAAGAAAATTTTAAATTATCCCATGGCGCAGCATTAGCAATCATATACCATCGGGTTGCATCAGCGCCATATTTTTCAATCGTTTCGAAAGGATCAACTGAATTGCCTAAACGTTTACTCATTTTGTTGCCATTTTTGTCTAAAACCAATCCATTTGAAACAACGTTCTTGTATGCAACAGAATTAAAATTCATAGCAGCAATGGCATGCAGTGTAAAAAACCAACCTCGAGTTTGATCTACACCTTCGGCAATAAAATCTGCAGGAAAATATTTTTTATTATCTATTAATTCTTTGTTTTCGAAGGGATAATGGACTTGAGCATAAGGCATAGCACCACTATCAAACCAAACATCAATTAAATCGGGCTCACGAAATAACTTTTTGCCATTTTTTGCTAAAATAATAGTATCGACATAAGGCTTATGCAAATCAAAAGAATTATAATTTTCTGATTTAAAATTTCCTGGTATAAATTTAGATAATGGATTATCGACCATAAATCCATTTGTTATAGAGTACTCTATTTCTTGCTTTAGTTCTTCGGTGCTTCCTATCACTATTTGTTCAGTACCATCCGCACTGGTCCATATTGGAATAGGAATTCCCCAAAAACGAGATCGAGATAAATTCCAATCATTTAAATTTTCTAACCAATTTCCAAATCGACCTGTGCCAGTTGCTGAAGGTTTCCAATTGATTGTTTTATTCAATTCAATCATTCGGTCTTTTAAAGCAGTAGATTTGATAAACCAGCTATCGAGAGGATAATAAAGTATAGGCTTATCTGTTCGCCAACAGTTAGGATAACTATGCTCGTAAGTTTCTTTTTTAAAAAGTTTACCTTCTTCCTGTAATTTTAAAACAATTCTTTCATCTACACTTAAATAAGCTTTCAACTCTTTTATTTTTCCAGCCTCTTCTAAAAATTTTTTCTGATTTTCGAATTCTGATTTTTTTTCTGCTTCCGATAAATAAGCTTCTTTTACATATTCATTTCCATAAAGAAAAATCCCGTCGTTTACTTCAGGCAAAAATTTACCTTGTTTATTAACTAAGGTTAAAGACCCTATATTGTTTTGTTTTGCAACGCGAAAGTCATCGGCACCAAAACTTGGAGCAAGATGAACTATTCCAGTTCCATCGGTTGTAGTTACAAAATCTCCTATAATTACTTTCCCTCCTGCCTGATAAAAATTTATAGTTTCGCCATTTAATTCAACATTTTTATTTACCTCAAATGGTAAGAGTTGATCATATTGCAATCCTTCTAAATCAGAACCTTTTAACTCGAAAATAATATTGAAAGGAATATTTTTATCTCCAATTTTATAATTTTCTAATTTTAAATTAGCGTTTTTTTCTGAAAAATATTTATTAATCAACTCTTTTGCTAAAACAACTGTTTGGGCTTTGCCATTAAACTGATTAAATGTTTCAACAAAAACATAATCTATGTCTTTTCCAACTGCAAGAGCGGTATTAGATGGCAAGGTCCAGGGTGTAGTTGTCCAAGCTAAAATAAACAAATCTCCAGATATTTGTTTTATTTTAAGTTTGTTATTGTTTTTTATTTTAAATTGTACTGTGGCAGTTCTGTCTTTTACATTTCTATAACATCCAGGTTGATTTATTTCGTGAGAAGACAAGCCTGTTCCGGCTGCCGGCGAATAGGGTTGAATTGTGTAGCCCTTGTATAATAAATCTTTTTTTGATAAATTTTGGATTAACCACCAAACACTTTCTATATATTTATTATCATAAGTAATATAAGGATTACTCATGTCAACCCAATAGCCCATTTTTGCAGTTAAATCTTCCCACTTATCCGTATATTTCATAACCTCTTTGCGACAGGCTTTATTATAATCTTCTACAGAAATATATTTCGAGCTTTGTGGGTTACCTATATCCTCTTTTGTAATGCCAAGAGATTTCTCTACCCCTAACTCAATAGGAAGACCATGTGTGTCCCAACCTGCTTTTCTATTTACGTGATAACCCTGTAATGTTTTAAATCGACAAAAAATATCTTTAATAGCTCGGGCCATTACATGATGAATACCTGGCATTCCATTTGCACTTGGAGGACCCTCATAAAAAACCCAAGTATTTGAGGAGTCACGAGTTGACAAAGATTTTTCAAACGTTTTGTCATCCTGCCAAAATTTTAAAATATCTTTTGATATTTGAGATAAATCTAATTTTTTATATTCAGGGTATTTTTTCATTTATTTCGTGGTGAGAGAAGGCAAAATCTATGAGAATTGAGATAAATCTAATTGGTTATAAATTATTATTTGTTTAAAAAGGATAGCGAATTTACTAAAATTTTTAGAACTTTTAGTACAACAATTTAATAAAAAAAATAAGAAGGGTTTTTACCAAAACGTTTTTCAAGAAATTAAAAAATATTCTCTTAAAGTTTAATAAAAAAAGGATTATAAGTAGAATTGAAAAAAATTAAAGAAAAAAACGAAGAAATATTGGAGACAAGTATTAAACTACCCTGTTTGTACTCTCTCGTTTCATTGGATGGATGGTCATGATTGGTATTTTGCTTATTTCAATTATTTTTTGACCAACAGTTCCACTAAATTTTTCACTAATTGATAAGTCTTTCTGATTCATCTGCAATATAATGCCACATTCATTAGCATATGCATATTCAAGAATTGCTTCAGCAGCCATAGTGCTTGGGAGTGTTTTATTTGTACAACTGACTCCTTCTTGTTTTATAAACTTTTTTATTTGCTGCAAATAGGGTAATATTTTATTTTCATAACTATCATCATTTGGAGGGAAAATAGATATGATACGTATATCTGCACCATAAAACCTAGCCATTTGAACAGCAAAAGGTACTTTTTCTCTACTTTCTGGACTCAAATCAAAAGGAATTAAAATATTTTTAATGCCATCCATCGTCATATGATCTCTTACCGTAATAATAGGGCAATTTAAAAGATTGATAAACTTGTGAATGGTACTTCCTCCAAACCGACTTTTAAATTTAACATGGTCACCAATACCCATTATTACCAAAGCGATATTTAATGGCTCAACTTTTTTAATAATTACTTCGTATAAATCACCTTTTTCAACAGCTGTTTCTACTTCAATGTTACTCTCTTTTCGGGTAGTTTCGGCTAAATTTAATAAATCTTCTTCATGTTTTTTTTCGGGATTACTAGAAACATGTAAGAGTAAAATCTTTGACTTTGTATGCTTAGCAATAGAATAAGATTGTTTTAAAGCATTTAATGACTGATCTGAAAAATCAATAGAAACTAAAATTGTTTGATGTTCTTTAATAATCATAACTAGACAATTTGTATATAAAGTTACCACTAAAACAGCAAAAAAACAAATTTTATTGAAATTAAACTAGTTAAACGATAAAATACGCCTAAATCAAACTAGTCTATTAAGGCTAAAACCTTTAATTCTATTGCAATAGGGGTTGGAAGTTTGTTTATTTCTAAAGTAGTTCGACAAGGCTGATTTTCTTTAAAATAATCTGCCCATATTCGATTATAAATAGCGAAATCATCCTTCATATTGGTCAAAAATACAGTTACATCAATTATTTTATCCCAACTGCTTCCGGCATCTTCTAATATAAATTTGATATTGCGAAACACACTGTGACATTGAATCTCAAAATCATAACTTATAATTTGCCCAAGATCATCTAATTCTACACCTGGTATTTTAGAATTGCCTTTTTCTCTTGGTCCAACTCCACTTAAAAACAAAAAGTTTCCTACTTTTCGAGCATGAGGATAAAGTCCAACAGGATCTGGTGCTTTAGAGGATATTATTTTTTCTGCCGACATTTTTATAAAATTTAATTTAAAATAATACAAATTTAACGATATTATTGTTTATTATAAATTTTTGAGCTCTCGATAATTAATTTATTACTTTTAAGCATGTTTGAAACAATTAAAATGTTGGACGAAAATTTATTAATATTAATAAATTCTCATCATACTGCATTTCTGGATTTAATATTTTGGCAATTGAGTGAGAATTGGCCAACAATTTTATTTGTAGGTATTTTTGGATTTTTTTTCTATAAAAAATTTAAAATAAAAAATTTGTTGGCCATGTTATTAGGTGTTGCAATAGTTATTGCTTGTTGCGATTTAAGTTCTAATGCAATTAAACATTCGGTTAAACGTTTGAGGCCAACACACAACACAGAATTAAAGGAAAAAATACATCTTGTTAATAATTATCAAGGTGGTAAATTTGGATTTGTTTCTTCGCATGCCGCAAATAGTTTTGGTATAATAACTTATTTATTTTTTTGTGCAACATGGATGGCAAAAAAAAGAAAAATATTGTTTTTTATTTATCCGATAATTGTTGTTTACAGCAGAATTTATCTTGGTGTGCATTATCCAATTGATATTATTGGCGGCGCCCTACTAGGTTTAATTTTTGGAACTATTGTTTTTAAACTTATTGAACGCCACTTCCTTAAATTATCTCATGATAAAACTTAAACTCTTTACTTTTTTAAGTATTTCGAATATTGTATTAATGGCTCAGCTACCGAATAGCGACCTTTGGTTATTTTCTATTAAAAGTTCGAAAGAAAACTTTGAACTCAAAAACCCGCTAAATATAAATAATAGAGAAGGTTATGATAATCAACCCTCATTTTCCGAAGATGGTAAAAAATTATTTTATGTTAGTATAAAAGAAGATAAACAGTCTGATATTTATTTCTACGACATAAAAAAGAAACAAAATTTACGCTTTACTAATACTACCGAAAGCGAATATTCGCCTACTCAAGCTCCAAATTCTGAACTCATAAGCACAGTAATTGTTGAAAAAGATAGTGCTCAACGCATACATTTATTAAACGGAAAATCAGCTCTCGATGATGGCAAATTTGAGATGGATTCGGTTGGTTATTTTAGTTATTTAAATACAGATACTTTAGTTTATTATAAACTTACCGAACCGCATACATTAAAAATTTTTATTAAATCTAATCAAACAGATTTTCTGATATGTCATCGTCCAATTAGAGGATTTAAAGCAATTAATAGGCATTGTTTATTATATGGAATTAAAGATAGTTTACTCACTACTTATTTTAAGTATGATTTTTTATTAGGAAGAGCTTATAGATATGCTCAATCATCAGCTCAATCAGAAGATTTAGTATGGCATCCTATTTTCGGCTTGCTTATTTCTGATAAAGCAAATATTTTAAAATACATACCAGAAACAAGTACTTGGCAAATATTATTTGATTTATCGCTATTTGGAATAAAAAAAATTACTCGTTTTACATTTGATAATAAAAATAATTATTTAGTAGTTGTAAATAATTTATAAATTAAAAATAGACTAATTAAAAGGGATAAAATTAAGCTATTTACTTAATTTTAATACTACATTTAATTTAGGAACAAATTGCATAATGAGTTTATTAAAAAAAAATAACCAAAAAAAATTAAAATTATTATTTTTATTTGTAGATATTAGAAGATAATGAAACCACAAGATGACTAAAAAAAGACTCTCGCTTTTCGCTCTAACCATGATTGCCATTGGCAGCACCATTGGCTCGGGGATTTTCAAAACCCCTTCGAGCATTGCTCAAGAGGTACCTGACCAAATGTGGATGACCTTACTTTGGATTACCGGAGGATTGGTTTCACTGATTGGCGCATTGGTTTATGCCGAAATGGGAGGGCGCTTTCCGAAAGGAGGTGGGATTTATACTTATTTACAAGAAGCATTTGGTCCATTACCTGCTTTTCTTTATGGATGGTGCTTATTAGCGGTTGTTTCCTCTGGAACTATTGCAGCTCTGATTCTTGTATTTGCAGATTACTCTCAGCAGATTGTAGGATTTTCAGATAAATTAAAGCCTATTTATGCTGCAGCGTCAATTGTTTTACTCACATTGTTTAACATGTTTAGTTTAGAAAGTTCGAAATGGTTCGCTAATGTTTCTACTATTTTAAAAATAATTGGCATTTATGGTTTACTCATTCTATTACTTTTTTTAGGAACAAATTCTATTTTTGATAATTCAATTTCGATTAAAGAAATATTTACTAATAAAACAGCCGAAGAATTTGGATGGGCCAAAGCATTTGTAGGAGTGCTATGGTCTTATACTGGCTGGCACTATGCAAGTTTTGTAACAAACGAAGCTGAAAATCCAAAGCGCAATGTGCCAATGGCACTTATTTTAGGAACATTAGTAGTAACACTTTCATACGTGCTCGTGAGCATTGGTTATATGAAAGTATTAAGCATTGAAGAAATTCAAAATAGTAAAACACTAGCTGCTGATGCCATAGAAAAAATTATCCCAGGAGGCTCAAATGCTGTATCGATTCTCATAGCATTGTCTGTATTCGGATGTGCCGGGCTTTATGTTCTGGCCACTCCGCGCATTGTTCAACAAATGGCAAAAGAAGGTTTATTTTTTGATGCTTTTGGAAAATCACATCCGAAATTCGGAGTACCAGTGAACGCTATATTACTTCAATCTGCATGGGCAATTGTTTTAATTTTTGTTTGGGGAAAATTTGAAGCCTTATATACCTATGTTACCATTACCGAATGGTTCTTTTTAGCCATGGCTTGTTCGGGTATATTTATTTTCAGAATTAAAAAGTTAGGGCAAACGGATGGGATTTTCAAATCACCACTTTATCCCGTACTTCCTTTTTTATTCATTGCTGTTGTTGCTTGGTTCATTTTAAAAAATGCTCTAAGTGATGATCCTGCAGCCTATTTTGGATTATTAGTTATCCCTTTAGGAATAATTGTTTATTTCATTTATAAAAAAATTAAATTGAAATAATTCGAGAACTGTTTTAGTAAACCAAATTTTGTTTGCTTTTTTTTACATGATTTCCTGATTAAGTTTTAAAATTGCTTCTACCTTAACGCTTAGTTAATAATTAGTTTAATTATATATTTTGTTTACGTTGGTAAGCATAGTAATTTAGCTTCTCAATACAATTAATTATGTTAGTTTTTATTACGGGTGCAACTTCAGGTATAGGAAAAAGTACTGCAGAAATTTTTGCAAAAAACGGTTATGATTTGATTATTACTGGTCGCAGACAAGATCGTTTAACGGCTCTTAAAGAGATTTTAGAATCCACTTATAAAATTCAAGTGCTAGATTTATGTTTTGACATTAGACGTTTAAATGAAGTTGAACAAGCCATTCTATCTTTAAGTGCTGCCCACAAAAAAATTGATGTGTTAGTTAATAATGCAGGATTAGCAGCAGGTTTATCAACTATTCAAGATGGAAATTTATTGCATTGGGAACAAATGATTGACACCAATATTAAAGGCTTATTGTATGCCACTAAATTTATTTCAAATTTAATGATTGAAAATAAAAAAGGTCATATTATTAACATTGGATCAATTGCTGGAAAAGAAGTTTATGCCAACGGTAATGTATATTGCGCAACAAAACATGCGGTAGATGCACTTAATAAAGCCATGCGAATTGATTTATTACCTCATCAGATCAAAGTTACTGCCATTAATCCAGGTATGGTTGAAACAGAGTTTAGCATTGTTCGCTTCGAAGGAGATGAGGATCGTGCTAAAAAAGTATATGCTGGATTACAACCCTTGCATCCTAATGATGTTGCCGAAACTATTTATTGGGTTGCCAGCCGACCAGCACATGTGAACATAAACGATTTGGTTATTATGCCAAGTATTCAAGCAAGCGCAACTAACGTGATTCGAAAATAAAATATTTTAAATCTATTTTTATTAAATCCGTTTTATATCTTTAGTACATATTTAAATGCTATGGATAGACGTAATTTTTTATTCGCCACTGCCGCTTCGGTTAGCAGCATTGAACTTTTTTCTAATATTAATAAACCTTTTGCTCTAGAATTAGAAAAACAATTGCATAAACTTGAGGGATTAAGTTTAAATGAGGGTTCAGAACA
>Ga0214919_10000943_pt1 | contig 49165 bp, 46 predicted proteins | sample LL1503_MetaG_FD_177994 | JGI IMG/M metagenome (GOLD analysis project Ga0214919, IMG submission 177994) | Freshwater microbial communities from Lake Lanier, Atlanta, Georgia, United States - LL-1503 | ecosystem: Environmental > Aquatic > Freshwater > Lake | place: USA: Georgia | collected...
GAAATCGCAAAAATCGCAGACAAATTCTTTGGCATGTTTTGGCATTTTTGGGTTAGGATTCATGGATATAAACTAACCAAATATTATAATTCGCCTAAATAATCCATAAAAACACGAAAAAATTAGCATCACAACATTTTTCACAAAAAAACGAAAATGAGAGCATTTCAATCACAACTGCTTTTTTTCCGGGTTTTTGCAGAGGCGAATCGGCCTTTTCAGAAAATGGACATTTTAAAAATGTCCAAAATGCATTTCTGAAAAACAAACCTAAAAAATTCGAATTAAATTAAAAAACCTTTATTCTTACAAAACTCTCTAACGCTTCCGCCCACCAATATTTTGCCGGATATGGACCCGCGGCGCCCTGGTCTGCTTCATGGCTTGAAGCCGCTTCGCTTGCTTGGGCTTTTTCTCGTGATAGATATCGCGGAGCATAAAGATTTCATACATAATATCTTCATTCGGCGTGCTTTTTTTCATTTCATTATAGACAATGTGCAAGGCATCGTGAACATTATAACAACGCCGGTTCATAGTATACAATGCCCGCTCCATGCGCAGCAGGTCGTAATACGGCATATCAATCGGGCGGCGGCAATAACAGCATTTGTGCTCGGCGTCGCGGTCTTCCTCGTAGGCAGATTCTTCGGTTTGCGCCATCATTTTCTCCATGCAACTGTTGTGAAAGACTTTATTACATGGCTCTGCGCACGACGTAAAGACCTTGTCAATACGTTTATAGCAAATAGCGCATTCCAAATCCTCGGTTGCTTCTCTCGGTCGCATACATAACTTGATACTCATTTTCTTTTAAAGTGTTTTGCTTTAAAGTGGTTGCTTTCCCATTTTTAAAGAAAAGTATTTCAATTTTTTGTAAAAACGTTTAAATATGTATTATAATTTTTTTGCTTAGTATAAATGAGTTTTAAAACCATTAAAGTCAATCCTATCTTTCTCTCGGCGGATAGTTCGGGTTTTACCGCAAAAAATAAAACCCGAAAAGAAAAGCCGGCTGGCATCTCGCTTGGCCAGTCGAACAACATCAAAAAGAAGCTGATTGCGCGTATCAAGAACTTCCAACAAAACAGCAAAACCGCGCCACTAGCCAACACAGCAGCCAACACAGCAGTCAATATGGATGTATTTAGTGATTCGGTTCAATTCTTGGATGATTTAGCCAGAGACAAAGAAGAACAAAAGAGAGAAAAGAAGAATACCACCTTGAAGAAAAAACAGCCTGCGAACGCGTATATGAATATTGCGACGGAGTTGCCGCCGGAATTAAATTGGGACACGATAGCGCCGGCTCCGAAGGCGGCGGCTCAAACGGCGGCTCAAACGGCGCCCGGGCCTTCTCCTTACGTGGTGGCTCAAACGGCGCCGCAGGTGCCTTCGGCACAATGGAAAGCCCAGCCACAGCCTTCTTATAGCAATTTAAAAAGCGGCACGCGTCCAACCTATCGCACTTGGTTGCGTACAACACAAAAACAGAAAGCAGTGCGGCCAGCGACAGAAGAAACGAGTCTGCTTGCGCCTACTTCGTCTGCGCCTACTTCGTTTGCGCCTACTTCGTTTGCCCCTACTTCGTCTGCCCCTACTTCGTCTGCACCAACTTCGTTTGCTGTCTCTACCGAGCCGCTTGCCACTACTTCGCTTGCCACTACTTCGTTTGTGCCGAATGGCACTACTTCGCTTGTGCCGAATGGCACTACTTCGCTTGTGCCGAATGGCACTACTTCGTTAGTGCCTACTTCGCTTGTGCCTCCGGAGGCCGCTGCTACCACTTCGTTTTCTGCTCCCGCTGATACTGCTCCTGCGTCTGTGCCGAATGGTACCACTTCGTTTGCTGCTCCTGCCTTTGCCTATACCCCCTCTTTAAAACCCCGCCGAAAACGTATAACCCGCACTTTAAAATACAAGCTCGGTAAGCATGCGAACGGAAAAGTCTCGGTCCTCATTAAAAACTCGCAAACCCGGCGGAAAGTCCAAACCGAGCAGGCGCTCTTGAAACAAAAAAGTATTTTAGACATAAAAAATCATCTGCGTAGCAATAATTTGTTAAAAGTCGGTTCGAACGCGCCGAATGATGTATTGCGGCATTTGTATGAACAAAGTATTTTAGCCGGCCAAGTGGAAAATAAAGCCAAAGAAACCTTGCTTCATAATTATTTTAATGAAGAAAAGAAATAATGTAGAGGATGCGGACAAATAAACGCAGCGCGGATGTATTAGTAAACAACAGAATATTTTTGATACGGTAAACGCTACGAATAATTTTCTAACCGACATTAACAGAAATAAAAAATTATAAATTCAACGCATTATTTAAATCAACGGAAAAAATCACCGCCGACATCTTTATCAATAACAGGCAAATCCAATTGATTCGCATTTAGCGTGCTTAAGCGGCCTTTGGAAGACATATATATATATACATAATATATATATGAAAACGACGCACAAACGAACAAAGCGCAGCCAGGTGACAAAGCGCAGCCAGGTGACAAAACGCAGCCAGGCAACGCACAAACGAGGTGGACACAAACGAACAAGGCGCAGCCAGGTGACAAGGCGCAGCCAGGTGACAATCAAACGCAGTAGACACAAACGAGGCGGCACGAGTCCATACCGTCGAGCATTGAATCAAGCAAAAGACAATGTAATGAAAGTCGATATAGATTGTGAAAATAAAAGTCCAGCAGAAATTGGAGAAGAAATGTTGGCTTTACAACTCCAATTAAAAAAGCGGTTTGTTTTAAATCGAAAAGAAAAAAAAAGAAAATTAAAATTATTAGAACAATGTTATACTGAAAAAACAATGAATCTCAATCTGGGAAATATTGAGATTACCAAGCCAAAACCCCATTATGCTATTAATCCAAATTCTTCTGGCAGAAGTAATATTTCAGGTGTGTCGGGTTCTTTTTCCCCCGAATCAGAGAAAATAGACTATGCTTTATTCGAAAAGAACGTGAATGTGAAACTTGGTACCGCTGCCAGAGCGAAATTGGAAAAACAAATAAAAAGCAGTCAGAAAAAAGGCATTCAGAAAGTCTATCCTGAAATTGAAAAAAAATCTTTTAATAATTCAGCTGATTTAAATCTACAAAAAAAATATCACATGATTCCTGGTCATGGCAGTTATATCGCAAGTGATGAGAATGCGATGAATAGATATAGCGCATGGGATGAGCATCTGAGAAAACAGGGGAAATATAATACACCTGAATACATAGAAAACGAAAATCTTTACGCTTCCTTGCCGGGGAAAAATTAAAATTTCTCTAACAATTTATTATAATCCACCAAAACCGACATTTTATAGACACTAATGTTGTATTCTATTGCTTTACCCGCTGACGCTTTCTTGCCCGCTAACGCTTGTTTGCCCGCTGACGCTTGTTTGTCCGCTAACGCTTGTTTGTCCGCTAACGCTTGTTTGTCCGCTAACGCTTGTTTGCCTGCTGACGCTTGCGCTGACGCTTGCGCTAACGCTTGTACCCTTTCTCGAATCTTTTCTTTATTTGCCAGAAAATATTCGCGCATAATTGGACCAAAAATAGCGAATTCGCTTATGTCTGTGCTTATGGAATTGCTTATGTCTGTGCTTATGGAATTGCTTATGTCTGTGCTTATGGAATTGCTGGCGCTTATGCTCTCGCTTATGGAATTGCTGGCGCTTATGCTTGTCGATATCACGCTCGGTTCATTGTCCTTTGTGGCATAGACACTTGCTTCGCTGACACTTGCTTCGCTGACACTTGCTTCGCTGACACTTGCCAGCATCCCAAAAATTGCCACTTCAATATTCTTATACCTTATAATCTCGTTATACGCATCATAATCGCGGTGGGTTTTCGTCACGCCAGGCTCATTCAAGAGCGGCTCGTCATTTAAAATTGTACATATCGCCAATAAAACCGATGAAATCGTCTGGCAGCCGCTCCACGGTTCCCCCTTCCATGTATTCAAAATCGAGAGACAGACCTTGCCCGACCGGTATAAATTGGGATTAAAGCGCGTTTGGCCGTCGCTCGTACAAAATTCGACCTTGGGCGGCGCATGCGGGTAATTGGCCGGAAATTGAAATTTAAAAAGATAAAAACCGTCCGCATAAGGTGTATCGGCCGGCCCAATAATCAATGCCCGCCCTTTCAATACATCTGTCTCATCATGCTCGTAGTGAATCCCGTGCGAAGTTAATGGATTATCTCGTATTTCTTTGATATCGCGGATAATTCGCCGCAAAGCGTCCTTTTTAACAAACGTTGCAACCGAGGATGCCATATATAGATAGTATTATTTAGTTATATTTATGTTCCTATTTCTCATATAGACTTTAACATCAAACTTGCGCTGTAACTAATTAACAAAAAAATTGAGATAAAAAATTCTGGTTTATATATAGTAATCAACCAAGATGACTGCGCAAAAACCTAGCAGTTTGGACAACTATTTGCGCACGCATAATGCTGTCAAAGGCGAAACTTTCACGCATACCCGCATAGGGGATAAAAACAGCAATATCTTTGGCGGCAGCTATAAAATAAACGACAGCGAGTGGCCCACCTTCATGGAACATTATTACCAGCACGTATTTGCGAGTGGAAACATGGAATATTTAACCGAAAAACAGCTGGTCGAAAATGGCCCGGTCTTAATCGACATCGATTTGCGCTATGAGACCAGCATTACCAGTAAGCAGCATTCGAAAGACCATATTATTGACGCCGTCATTCTCTATGCGGAGAAAATCAAGCAGCTCTTGGATATTAGCGAGGGCGCACGATTAGAAGTCTTTGTCATGGAGAAAACCGCCGTGAATACACTCGAAAATAAAACCAAGGACGGCATTCATATTCTTATTGGTGTCCAGATGCACAAGGCGCTCCAAGTGCTGTTGCGGAAAAAGGTCCTGCCCGAGCTAAAAAACATCTGGGACGATTTGCCGATTACGAACGATTGGGAAGATGTCTTGGACGAAGGGGTCACCAAAGGATTCGTGAATTGGCAGATGTATGGCTCGCGCAAACCGGCGCACCAAGCCTATATGATTAAGTACCATTTCGAACTGGTCTTCCAGAAAAACGAAATCGAAATCGAAGAATCGCCGCTGGCCAAGTTCTCCACCGAGAAAAACATCTGTCGCTTGTCGGCTCGGTACACCGAGAATCCGGCCTTCCCTTTAAAAGGCGATGTCTTGACGGATTTTGAAGCAGCGAAACTCACCCTCAATAACAAAAAAGCAGAGGCGCCGAAACACAAGATAAAAATAAAATCCCATCATCTGGGCTCCAAATCGTCGGCGTACGCGGACATCGAGAACGAAGCCATGCTCGATAATATGCTCGAAACGATGTTTGACGATATTGGGCCGATTGATTACCGCTATAAAGAAACCCACGATTACACCATGAGTTTACCGGCCAGTTACTATGGGCCTGGTAGTTATAACAAGTGGATTAAGGTAGGGATGGCCTTACATAATACCAAAGCCGAACTCTTCTTAACCTGGCTCAAATTTAGCTGCCAAGAAAATTGCCGGGATACCTTAAAAGGCGCCAATGGCAAATTCGATTGGCGCATGGTGCCCGAGCTTTACGAGACATGGACGAAATTCTCGGCCAGCGAAGGCTTAACGTACCGCTCGATTATGTATTGGTCGAAAAACGATGCGCGCGAAAAATACGACACGATTCGCAAGGATACGATTGACTTCTTTACGGCGCAAACCATTCAAACCCCGACGGCGACAGAATTTGATTTGGCCTCGGTGGTCTTTAATATGTACAAGGACCGGTTCGTCTGTACGAGCATCAAGAATAAGGTCTGGTTCGAATACAAGAACCACCGCTGGGAAGAAATCGATTCAGGCAATACATTGCGGTTGGCGCTCTCGAAAGAAATGCACCAAATCTATTTCGAAAAAACCATGGAAATAACGAACCACGCGCATTCCTTGGGCGACCCTGGCGACCCGGCGCGTGATAAATTGATGAAAACCTCGCAAAAAATCTCGGATATCTGTACCTTGCTAAAAAAGACTCAGTCAAAGCAAAACATCATGCGTGAAGCGTGTGAATTGTTCTATGACAAGGATTTTATGTCGAAGCTCGACCGCAACCCGTATTTGCTCTGCTTTAATAACGGCGTGGTCGATTTTAAACAGAAATGCTTTCGCAAAGGGCAGCCGGACGATTTCACCTCCAAGTGTACGAATATCGATTATATTCCCCTCAAGACAGGCCCCATCTTGAATGAAATACAGCTGTTTATGAAGCAACTGTTTCCCGTCAAGGAACTGGAAGAGTACATGTGGGACCATTTGGCCTCGTGTCTGATTGGCATCAATACCAACCAAACCTTTCATGTGTACAAAGGCTCGGGTCGCAACGGGAAATCGGCCTTGACCTCGTTGATGTCGAAATCGATGGGCAGCTACAAAGGCACAGTGCCGATTACCTTGATTACGGCCAAGCGCAACGGCATTGGCAGCACCTCATCTGAAGTCGCGCAATTGGATGGTGTCCGCTACGCAGTCATGCAAGAGCCCTCGAAGGGTGATAAAATAAATGAAGGCACCATGAAAGAATTGACCGGCGGCACGGACCCGATACAAGCACGTGCGCTGTTCAAAGATACCGTGACCTTTATTCCACAGTTTAAATTGGTGGTCTGTACCAATACGGATTTCGAGGACACGAGCAATGATGACGGCACGTGGCGGCGGATGCGCTACATTGATTTCATGTCGAAATTTCTGGATAACCCATATGAAGACGATATCAAGTTTCCGAAGAGCGAATGCCCTTATCAATATCCGCTGGACAAGAAGCTGGAAGAACGCTTTGATGCTTGGGCGCCAGTGTTTATGGCTGCCCTGGTACAGCGTACCTATGAGAATCTGGGTTTGGTCAAAGATTGTCATAGTGTCATGGCGAATAGCGAGAAGCACCGCGAGGGGCAAGACTATTTCACCGGTTTTGCGAAAGATAAGATTCGGCAGAAGGCCGGGCAGAACGTGCGGAAGGCGACGGTGTATGATGAATTTAAAAAGTGGTATATCCAGAATTACGGGAAGGATATACCCAAAGGCAAAGAGTTGAATGAATTTATGGACAAACGGTTTGGGGTGAATATCAAAGGCATCGGCTGGCGCAATATCGAGCTCATCGAGGACTACGAGGGGGATGAAACGGGGGGCCTCTAGCCCCCCGGACCCCCCAGGTGGTGCTTGGGAAGTGCTTGGGGAAGTGCTTGGGGAAGTGCTTGGGGAAGTGCTTGGGGAAGTGCTTGGGGAGTGCTAGGGGGAGTGCTAGGGGGAGTGCTTGGTATGGGTGCGCAGCTTGGTATACAAGTTTTGAGCGAAGCTATTTTTTATTCAAGCCTTTTAACCAAGCCTTTTAACCAAGCCTTTTAACCAAGCCTTTTACACAGTCAAACACCTATACCAAGCCGCGCACCCAAGCCGCGCACCCATACCAAGCCGCGAACCCATACCAAGCAGTCACCCATACCAAGCACACATACCAAGCACACATACCAAGCACACATACCAAGCACCCACCCTAGCTCCCCACCCTAGCTCCCCACCCTAGCTCCGGGGGGTCAGGGGGGTGTCCCCCCTAGGGCAGCCATAACAGCTGGCGGAAGTGTAGGCATTCCCGGTATGAGAGCCATAGCTTTGACTGCGGCAGTGCTCTCCGGTGTATCCGCTGTCGTACCTACAGACGCCGGAATAGATTTCGGAGTTGCCTGCGGTGGGCCCTCGGTCCAAACATTGCCCATTTGCTTATAAACATCTTTATGCGGTAAATCGGCCAACCAATAGGCGAGCGTATCATAGAAGAGAAAGAACCACATAATGGTCATATTTAAGATGACCGGAATAATCGCCGCAATAATAATCAAAAGCCAGACACTATAGCGGGTGTAGAGTTTGTCAGGAATAAAATTTCCAAAAATAATAAAAGCAATAATGCCCGCATAATAGAGAAAAAGCATACTGCGGCGATAGCTGAAGAGACTGTCCATGTTTTTATTTTCAAAGACCACGCGCCGCTCACTGGTTTGTAATATTTTTTGATAATAATTTATTTGATTTATCAAATCATTTTGTTCGTTGGTGCGGAGCGATAATAAACTGGCCGCTTGGGACTGAAAGACAGCTTCGGCTTGATATTGTTTTAAAGCTTGCGTCAAGTCCGCTACAAATTGCTGTTGGCGGTCAATGGAATTTTGTCGGAATTCATCCACGGTTGCGCTAAGGCGGGTAGATATTAAGGTATCGTAGGCCGCGGACCCTTCATTCGAGATAGTATAATTCTTTTCGGCCCGACTCAAATCAATGGGCGCCGCGTCATATTTCTCTTGGGCTTGGCGAAAGACATTCTTTAAGTATTTGTTGTGTTTTGTTTTATAGCATTCGGAACCGGGGGGGCAGGTGAGTAAATTGATTATATTGGTGCCGCCGTCCTCAGCGCTACCCGGGCCGCTGGCACCCGTGACAGAGGCGGCGCTGGCACCAATTGAATCTACCATACTCTTCACAAAATCTAGTTTAGAATCTGCTGGTACTTCAGCCATTTAATATATAATAATTTTTTAATATTATATATTTTGAACCCGTATTAGATAGCCGCATAGTTGTTCTCATAACTAAAGGGTGTAATGCCATTGACGGTATTTTTGCCGTCATTAAAATAGGTTGCCACAACGGTGCCCTTTAACCCGTTGCCTGAGGTAAACCCTTGGGCGACAGAGCCGGCACCCCGACCGCCGACAAAGCCAGAGACGACTGGATTAGCCGCAAGTTTGGCAGCGGCGGCCTGGCTCGAAAGCGTATTGGCGGCTGAAGCCGACATAGGCCCAACACATTGTTTTTTGGCACTATCGTAGGTGAGCGGGGATGGACAACACGCTTCGCCGACACATATACCTAAATTTCCCATAAGATTCGTAAAGAGCGAATTAAAATTAAACAAATTCTCTTTATTGTATTGCCAGATAGAGGGCACTTGGGTCGCGGGGTCTGAAAATTCGTAGTCCCAATTGTATTCATTGAAATCCATATTGCTGCGGGCATAAATATCCCAAATTTTGCGAATGAGTACAATGGCACTGACTGCTACGATAATCCCTAACAGATAATTCGAGATGGTTTCGGGTATCATACCTTTTTTTTTCAAGATAAAAATAATCAAGATGGGGAGACAGCAGATAATAAGTAGTTTCATTAGATTACTTTGCGCTTCATAGCGTTGGCCGTAATAAGTATTAATTTGTACCATGCGTAATTTCGTATCATTGCGATTGCTTAAAGTATCTAGCTGGGCTTTGGATTTGTTCAGTTGGTCTTCAATGACGCCGTATAAGGTCATTTGACTCACTAAATCTACGCGGGATTCGGCTACACTGGATTGAACCAGGTCGGCATTTGCGCTAATAGTATTAAACATGGCTAAGCGGGCATCCGCAATACTATTTATTTGGGTCACCAAATTCGCGGCAGCGTTCCCATCATAACCAGATGTGCTGGTCAAAGTATCTAATTGGGTGATTAAAGCTTGTTCGGTAGTTTGTAACTTTTGAATATTGGTCAATATATCACTAATACTGCCGCCGGGAACATCAGTCGTTGCCATTATATACTCTTTTGAGAAAAATATATATATAAGCGAAAGCAAGCATAAGCGAAAGCAAGCATAAGCAAGCATAAGCAAGCATAAGCGAAGCAAGCATAAGCGAAGCAAGCATAAGCGAAGCATATTATTTCGCTATCTTCATCGTAGCGATGATTATAACAATTGCTAAAATACTCCACATAATATGCCGGTAATTTTGACTCATCATAATCAAATCGGTATCTTCGCTCATGGCTTTTAATTGGTCGTATTTTTCATAGTTCCAATCACCTAGCGCATTTTGTTTATTACTTAAAGTATTTTTCGCGTCATCCGTGTCAACTTCCGTCGACAATAACCGATTTTTCAAAGTCTTGTATTTCCCCAGCAAGGAATTCACCGTGGAGGAAAATTCGCCCGTAACACCGGCCGTCAAAGGTGTTTGTCTATCGGCAACGTTTTTGCGTTCATTCTTGGTAAAGAGTGCTAACCCACATTGGGCGGTCGAATCCATCTCAACATCCGATAAGATTGCGTTTTGCCAAAACGAACTGTCTTGGATGGTAACGCCGGTGGGGCAGGACGCATCCACATTCACACCCTTATTTCTTAATTGGTAGTCCGCGGTTGCTTTCATAATGCGCGGCAGCTGATACACGCTTTTATCTTTCAATTGACACATCGTACGCTCGGTATCATAGATAAATCCCACGCAGTCTGGGGTACTGTTACATTGTGTTTTACACCCATCCGCCGTGCTAGTGGCCGTTGCCTCACCTATATTGCCGCCGAGAATAGTGTAATTGCCAATGGATTCATAGGTATTTACATACTGCTGCGAATAAGGCGAATAGAGTTGTAATTGGCCAGTGTCGTTAATGTACCCCAATTTGCCGATATGTTCGGTAAAGGTATCCGGCAAGAGATAAAGGAGTGTCGCGGTATTTTCAACTGCGTCGCTCTGGCTCGTGGTCGCGCTGCCCCCATCGCTTGTGCCCGTGCCCATTAATTTCATACACCCGAAATCATTGTAGACCACTTGGAGGCCCTTGGCCGACATCATTAACCGGTATTTGCCAGAAGGCGAACCAATCCATTCGTTGCCCGATATATCTAAAAATTCGCCCGGCAGCAAATAATTGCGCGGATATTTGCCCAAAGCCGCCTTATGTTCATCTAAAGCGGCAGCGGATTCGGGCGCAACCTTCTTATCGGAAATTTCCGCCGAGGACCAGAGTTTTGTATTGGTTTGGGTGTTGGTCAGTGTTAATGTGCCGGTATCGTCTAAAGTTAATTTTAGCGGCGCACAGACGGCGGCTTCCGCCGCACAATCAAAACGGGCGGTTTTCCCCATCGCTTCCGGGTCCAGCGAAACATTTTTTGTGGGATTCGTATATTTCCCACACTGAAAGGTCGCTTCAAACCCTTTGTCGCAGCCGAGCGCCGGATTAATCGTGGAATCGACATTGATAAGATAATTTATCGCGCTCACTTGGGATTCGTCGGTATATGTACCGGTGCCGAGAATTTCCTTGGTCCAATTGTTGTTAGGTACCCAATATTCGGTATCTGCTTTCGGGGGCATTTATATAAAAGTAGATTATTTTTCTGTAAATCTTTCTTTATGACTATGGCCAACTCGAAAGCATATTGCCAAGCGTTGGTATTGGTCCTGTTATAGCAGGGTCATAAACCCCAACATGGTCTTTATCACAACAATAAACGCCGGATAAATTCCCCGCAACACTTGTTGGGGCACTTATCCAAGGTGTAAAATCTGGTTGGCCGGGTACCTTTCCTCCACACCCACCACCGGCGCCCCCCGGGTCACCGTGTGCCATAGGAAATCCCATTGCACTGCCGCCATCCTCTTCAAACCAACCGAACGCACATCTATCATACAACGAGAGTTCAGTTTTACGACAGATGCGTTGACCTTTGGCATCACATACTTCTCTGGCTTGTGCGAGTGAATTATAACCATACCACAAAGTGTGTTGGGGCGGGGTATAGCCTGGGGGTTGGTAAGTATAGTTAGGCGAAGCGAGATAGACATCATTCTCAGATACATTAAACGTTTGGACTAGTTGCCCAGTTAAGACGATGGGATTTTTTAAAGTAATAGTTTGTTGTTTAGCATCTTGGAAGTTAATCTTCATCCCATTCGCATAATCATAATACTCCGTTCGATTGTAAAAGGTTATCGAGACCAGGGGATATTCCACACCTAAATCTAATTGCCAAAAGGCGTCCAGTGTGCTGTCCGAACTCCAATACAAAATGTTATCGGTTTTCCCGTTGACGGGCGTCAATGGGTCTGTATTACCAAGGGAAGGGGAAGAGGTTATTGTACCCTTATTCGCAACATTTTCTTGAACGCCATTGAGAAAGGCCATGACCACCAATTGCGAGATTTGAATATTCTGCGAAATTCCGTTTGGTGTAATTCTAATATAGCGGACGTTTAAGGGTTTCTTCGTGGAATTGCTACAATTTTTGCCGTAGGTCGCATTGATGGTTTTTATGTTAATATTGCCCCCGATTAATTTATCGCAAGTGCTGAAGCCGTTGGGTTCCGTATTAACTGTTGTAAAAAGATAGGGGTCGGCAAAGGTCTGTGCCGTCTGAGGAATATCCGAAATCATTTTCCAATCTGGGACTTTGACGTTCGTATAGCCCCAACCCGGGTCGCCAGTACGAAATAAAATCTCGTTCGTCGCACTGTCATAGACGTACATAACAAACCCGCTTAGAGGCAATCCGGAGTAGCGAGGGATTTCAAATACGTTTTTACCAGGCGCTAATTTGATAGTTACATTTAAAGGAGGAAGACCTCCTATCAGCAGGGGAGGTGATGTATACGGAGGGTCTGGTGTAAACAACATATCTACGCCATTTATTTTTAAAATGCCATTGTATTGTGCTCCGCCATTTTTGGCAACCGCAAAACCTGCACCTCCTATTATTTGAGGTACAATTAAGAATACACCAACCGTTCGACCTTCTTTCGGTGCTTGGAATATATAATAGAAATAAAGTACGGAGTTAGAAGTACCTACATTTTTATAACTCTTATTATCAGGGTTATCACCAATCCACCAAGCGGTTTTATCGTTTGGAAATTTATTTCTCCCCCAATTTCCACCTATCCCTCCCCAATTGACATTAGACGCTCCCCACCAGTCTTGACGTATTGCGTCTGCAAATGGTTTTGGCTCGCTGCTAGTATACGTAGCATTATTATAATGCTTTAAGTATACAGGCTTATTCATATTTTGTATTAACCATTGCGCGGCTTTTGCGGAACGGTAAACCCCAATTTGCCCATTGGAAAATAACCCCCCACGGGTGGTGTCCGGTTTCGTGGCAACTGTATACAAGGGTTTCGGTGTTGTAAAATTCTTCGGCGTGGTCCTCGGCGGTTTATTTGACGTATAACATTTAAATTCCGCATTTTGCTGGGTTACCCCAAAAAACTTAAAGCCTAAATCGGCGGCCCAGATTTGACAGGCCTTTTTGGCGTCATCAAAGAGCGAAAAATTTTCTGGGTAGGCGTTATCAAATCCATTTCCACTACTATCTTCAAAATCCTCCAAAGCTGCTAGCGAAACACACTGGGCACCTATCTCCGCTGCTGCTGCGCTTGCTGCCCCTGCCCCGCCACCTGCTGCGCCCGTGCCCGTGCCCGTTTTTGCGCTAACCGGGCTAGTCGCGGTCACAGCCACACTTTTATTGATGAACACATTATAATTTCGTTTGGGGTCACCAGGCGCAGGTGTGGTCTGTGAATTTAAATATAAATTGGTTCTGTTCTGTAAGGCGGTGGTGGCGTTTTGATAGGCATTGATATTGGTGTTTAAATTATTTACACTCATGGCGGTTTTTGCGTAATCGGCCTGATTAACGTATTCCAACTCCGCATTGGGTCCGAGAATTCCACTAAACCCTTCTTGTTTTGAAGCAAACATCCCATCTATTTTATTTATTTTTTTTTTAATATAGGCCTCGCCTTGTGCAAGAACAGACATATTTTTATAATAGAGATATATTATAAAAACGGTATTGTGTAAGAACTAAAAAAGCCGTGAGAGATAGTTAGTTATATAATTTGTTGTCGCGCCTGCGTTGCTTGCTACGTTGCTTGCTGCTGCGGACTTTCTCACATAAAAATAGTCATACCCATAATAGGCTAAAATAATGACCGCCAAGACCAGAATAAACATATCTAAATTTTTCACTTCGGGGTTTTTAAAAATATACATTAAAGCACCCAAGACAAAAACAAAACAAATGCCCGAGAGCACATAAGCATAAAAGTTGGCGTCGGTTTTAATTTGCGCGACTTCATGTGGTCCATCCAGCGGGTCGGCATAGACCGTGTTTTTCGCCAATTCATATTTCTTCATCATTTTATTCAATTGAGTGAGTAAGAGCGGCGCACGATTCTCCATCTCGACATAATTGCCGTCGCGTTTTGGTTCCAAGCCTAGAATTAAATCGCGGATACGTTGTGCGTCTGATTCGAGGTTCTGATTTGCTCGGTCCATTATCGTCTGTTCATCACTCGTGCGGCTGATGAGCGGATTTTCTGCGAGACTAGTAGTATAGTTATCAACCTTCAATCGTAGATTATTTATTTTGGCTATAATTGCGGTTATGTTTGGCTCCTTGTCCACATCGCCCATTTATATATTATATATATTTGTTTTTGGCTTGCTTCGCTTATTGCTTCGCTTATTGCGCTTTACAATTCCGACCTTCGCACAAAAAAATAAACCGCAAGCAATGCGACTACGACATAAATAGCGTTCAATACACTGGCGTTGGGGTTAACCAAAATATTAAAGGTAAAGGCGATTAACACAATCGAAATCGCAAAATAGACAAAATAATGGTAAAACATCGAATTCATATTCAAGGTGGTTGTTTCGATTTTGCCGGCCATCGTGTCCGCGTTGTATTTGTTTGCTTCCACCGATAAATTATTTTGCTCATTTTTCAATCGCTGTAGTGCGGTATTAAGTCGGTTGACAGTGTTTATATCGGAAACCTTGGCGGCGCCATTCTGGATATTCCTAGCCGCCGCTTGTATCGTCATTTGTTGCTGCCGCAATGAATTTTCCATCGCCAGCCGTTGGGTGTCGGTCGCGGGTCGCGTCAGCATAGTAGAGGTATAGATACGATATGAAGTACCATAGGTCGACACCAACGTGTTAAAGGCGGTAATATTGTCTGGGGGTTGCGTAGTGTCAGCGCCCGCTTGCCCCTGGGTCGAAGCGCCGCTCGTCATTGCTTCGGAAATCGACCCCCAGGTATTGGACGATGTCTCTTGCATGAGCCGATGCTCATTCTCACTATAATATTTTTTCTGGTATTTTTTAAATAGGAAACCCTGCTCAATATCTTGATTGATATCGTATTGAGCTAAATTATCAGCCATGTATTCATTAAAGCCGTCGTCGCTCATTATATACATTATCGCATAAAAAATTTATTTACAGCATAAAAAATTTATTATAGCATATAAAAATGAAGCATAAAATTTTTATTAGGCGGGATTTTTCAAACTCTTGTAATAGAGGAACCCACCGCTCGCCATAATCGCGAATAAAATCCAATTGCTGGCCAAGAGCTGATTGCGGGTTATTTGCGCATCATCAAAAAGGCCTTCGGCCGAGTAGGACGAATTTTTCAAATTATTTAATTGGAGTTGTAAGACTTTATTTTGCGATTCCAACACATTCACTTGATTATTCGCCGCACTAATGTTCTCGAGCATCGCTTCGCTGGCACTTACCACGTTGTTTTTATATAAAAAATAGTCATTTTGTAGGGTTAGCATGAGGGCCATATTCTTGGTATAGACTTGCTTATTTGTTTGCGAGGAGTCGGAAGGCGAAATGTCTTCCGGTTTCGATTTGGCCAAGGTATATGTCTTAACTAGTTCGTTTAAAATGAGATAAAAACGATTATTTAAATCTTTTGATTCGTCGGTTAAGGCCGCCGGCGGAGTAGGACGCATTATTATACTATACATATTTATTTATTGAAACAAATGCGATAAAATTCTGCTTTGATGGCGGTTTTGCTCGGCCGATAAATACGGCATAATTCGCCTGGTCGTAGGCCAATCACTTGCGAGACCGGACTGAACCGCGAAATATCGGGTATTTGGCTGTCGTCGTGAATATTGTACTTCTGTTTAACAGCGGCCGCTTCTTCCGCATTTAAGACGATATGGGGTGGCACGAGCTGGTGGTTCATAATATTGTATTGGAGGCGCTTGATATTCAGCACAATAATGAAAATGCCTTCTTTTTCCCAGATATCCGTCAATGTTTTCTTGATGGTCTCGTTGGGTTCGTCTTTCATAATAACGATAAGGTCGTCTTTTTTCGTTAAGACTTCTTCGAGGGTAAATAAATCTTCAATGTATTCGTAAATATTGACCGGGCGGAGGCTTTTCGCTAAATGGTATTTGACATAGACGCTTTTCTCCTGCGTTATTTTCTTCAAGAGCATATCCATTTGTTTGGTCTGGATTAAGGTATTGACGTCATTAATGCCGAAATCTTTGTATTGGGAGACATCGTATTTTTGCGCTTCGAGTAAATCGATAATGGTCTTACGCGAATTATGGATTTCAATAATTTGCCCGCTTTGCGTAGTCGTTGCCATTCTTTATATTATAACTAAGTTTTTTTTAATAGATAATTTCAATTTTATCTATTAAGAATTTTATCTATTATCTATCAAACCTAATTGTTTTCTTCTCTCCAACTATCGTATTCTCTTCATTGGTTTCTTCTTCCGCTTCTTCCTCGGGTATCAATATGGAATCTTCTTCGGGTGTGAGTTGCTCGTATTGCATAGCTGTTTGCATCGGAACTTGCATTTGAGGCTGCATAGCTGTTTGCATCGGAACTTGCCTGGCTCTTTCTACTGGCATGTCCTCTAGGGCTGCCCGGTTCAAATTTTCGTCAGTCGAAATGACCACCAGCGGATTCTCGTCGAGCCAGGTTTTTTGCGCTTTGGCTTCATACGGATTTGTGATTTTTCCGCGTTCGCCCCCACTCACCCGATAAGCCTCCGCGATTTCGCCCAGAAACGCCACTTGTTGTTCCCCGTGGACTTCTTGGCCTGCGAGTAAAATGTCCGCATCGACCCGCGCCAGGACATCCGGCTGGAGCAGCGACCCCCAGGTGGTCGGCAATTTGTCCAACGTCTTATACGCATCACAGCGGTCCAAGAGTGCCTTGGCCAATTCCGGGCTAATGCCTTTAAACCCTTTCCCCACCAAATAGACTTCCGAGTTGGTCGGGCGACTCGTTTTCGGCTTGGTTATGTACGTTTCGTCAAACAACGAGGCCACAATCGCGATGAGCGAACGACTGAACGGTGTGACAAAAGTAAATTGTTTCGTGACCAGATGCCCGCCGACAGCTAAAGCGAGCAGACCTGTTAGCACTTGGCCGTAATTGACAAAAGCGGATAATTCTTCTTGGCGATTCGCGTCTTTTTGGGCAATTTCAATACCCACGTCGCTCGTGTAGAGATTCGCCCCGTCCCCGAACCGTTCATGCGCCGCATTGCTCAAGGTATTGACTACGAGCGCGTCCGTCACATCACCAGACACCGGTTCTTCGCCATCCGGCAAACCATTCGGCGCGGGTCCCATCAACCAGTGTAAACGGTTGCGCTCATAGATTTTGAATTTGTCTTCCAGCACCGTCTTATTCCCCACCTGCATGGCCGCCGCAGGCAAATAGGAACTGGCTATCCAATCAAATTGGCTGCTTACACACCGGGTTTTCATATAATGGTTGATGGCAATAATAAAGGCCCCGGGCAATTCGGCATTACAAAAGGCCTGGACGACAGGGAGACATGCGGTGCCGTTGGTCAATAATTCCATTTGATAAATCAATTCATACATTTTCAAGGCCGCATTGGTCGCATTTTCCATATTGTAATTCTTCTTGACAATCGTCCGTAAATTCGCATACATGTCCAAGAGGGTGGTTAAATTGGAAAAAACCGCCGAAGGAATATCATCGAGTTTGGATTTGGCCGCATTGATTTCGTCATTGAGTTTAAACCACTGGTTTTCTTGGGCCGGCTCTAAGGTAATAAAGTCGGTGGAATCCGCCGTCGGGATTGGCGTCAGGTCGCTGGCAAGGACCGGGTCGATGGCTTTGATGAGCCATTTTTTGAACGGCGGCGGCGGGAGTTTGGTGAACCCGAGGGCGGCCATACTTTTCCTTGCTTCAGCTCTTTCTGTCCGGATTTGACCTTTGGGCATTAAATCTTTCAGCTGGACTTGGCCCGCCAGTTTCTGTATATTGTCCGAAAAAGAGAGATTAGTCAATTGGTCAATATTCGCTTCTGTTATGATACGCATTTGGACATTCATGGTTAAGAGTTCTTGCATCAACAATTTAAAGGCATACGGCACACGGACGATACTAAACGAGCGCCCGAATTTACTCAAGGTCTGGATTTTCATCGTCTCGCCGTCCAAGGTGCCATTAAATTTGATGGGTCCGTCCACTGAAGGACTTAAAAAGAGATTCTGGCTCTCATTGTAAATGGCCACCGTCCCCGTTTTATTACAAATGGCCATGTAATAATCGTCGCCGCGCACCAACAACGATTCTTGTAAAAAGGCTGTGACGCCGTGGGCGATGAGACCATCGCGTTCCATCTCACCAATCCGCAGCCCGCCGTCATTCGCGCGCCCTTGGACCGTTTGGTGGGTTAAAGCCGTGCGGGGCCCTTGGGCGCGATAATTGATTTTATCCTTGACCATATGTTTCAAACGCATATAGTAGGTCGGCCCCATGTAAATTTCGCTCTGAATTTGTTCGCCGGTTTGCCCGTTGTACAGGAGCTCGTTGCCACTCGAATGGTAGCCATTTTCCACCAAAAGCTCCCCAAAGACTTTCGGCATATCGCTGTTATTCACAAAGGCCGTACAATCACCAAAAGCACCCTGGAAGGCACAGGCTTTGCCCATCAAGGATTCCACCAGTTGCCCGATGGTCATCCGCGAGGGCAGCGCGTGTGGATTAATAATGATATCGGGCTTAATGCCGTTGGCCGTAAAAGGCATATCCGCCTCCGGAATCACTAAACCCACCGTGCCTTTTTGCCCGCACCGACTACAAAATTTATCCCCAATGTCGGGTATGCGTTCGTTCCGGACACGCACTTTGGCGATGCGGAACCCTTCCTCGCCTTCGGTCATAAAGGATTTATCCACATAACCCATTTGCCCTTTTTTCGGGTACGACGACGCATCCAGATAAGTGCCAGGCTTGTCGAGGTTGGTCGTCACTTTGCCGATTAAAACCGTTTTTTCATCGACGCGTGTGTTTTCTTTGACCAGCCCATATTCGTCCAGCTGCGCATAATCACCGCCTGGCTTCAACCCGACCACGACTTTCGCCTCAATGTTGGAAAACACCGAATCCATGGTGGTCTGCCCGACTTTAGTGCTTTCTTCCTTGCTTTCATAGACACTGTAATAGGTCGTGCGAAAGAGCCCGCGTTTCAGCGACCCTTCGTTAAAAAGAATCGAATCTTCCACATTGTAGCCATTCCAGGCCATAATCGCCACTATCGTGTTTTCGCCGCACGGATGTTCTTCGTTGTTGATGTATTTCAGGTAGCGGCTTTTCACCAAGGGGATTTGCCCATTGTTTAAAACAATACCGGTTTTATCCACCCGCACCGGAAAATTCGAATGGTAGAGCGAGATGGCTTGGCGCGCTTGCCCACAGGCGAATAAATCACGCGGCAGTTGATTGTTCTCGGGAAAAATGACTTGGTTGCCCATGACGCCGAGCATGAGCGACGGGTGAATTTCGACATGGGTGTATGCCATTTTTCTTAGCGCGGCAATACTGTAATCCATCGCAATAAGCGCGCCTTCGGTTTCCGCGGTATCCACGTAATCGAGCAGCGCTTGCGAGGCGGACAAGGCTTTGGTATCCGTCGCGTTATAGAGGTCCGCAACATTGTCGTAGAGGTGACCCGCCGCCAGACTGAAATTTTCATCCTTTTTGGGGGCGAAGCCCGTAATCAGCTGCTCCCAAGTGAAATTATTCTGGTAGATTTTTTCCAAGACGGCCGCGTTCTGGTAGCTGGCTACCCCGCGCTGCGTGTAGAAAATCGGCCGACAAATGCGCCCTGCGTCCGTATAAATGAAAAGCGTATTGTACTCGATATTCCAATACACACTTGTCATGGTCGGGATGACCGCAAGCCGGCGAAGCGTTTTTAGCTCTTGCTCTGTTTCACGTGGCGCAGCAATAACGCCGACCCAGTTCCCATTGACCAAGACTTTACACAGCCGCGAAATAATCAAGGGCGTACACTCGGTCAGGAACAAGAGCTCGGCGTGCATCCGCAACCACCGAATCATGGGGTAGGCCGAATAGCCTTTGGTCACGGCAGCCATAATTGTCAAATTCTTGTGCAACCCCACATTGCCACCATCCGGTGTATCAATCGGGTCAATAATGCCCCACTGTGTCGTATGGGCCAAGCGCGGGCCGACCACTTTGGCACTGGCGTCGAGTGGCAAATTCAGTTTGCGCAATTGGGCAATAAAAGAATTAAAACTCAATCGGTTCACATCTTGCACCACGCCCACCCGCTTGGTGTGGGCTTCCGACCCCCACCCGCCTTTAAAAGCCTTGCGAAAGCCGTCGGCCACTTGCCGCTCCGCGAAAAACTCTTTGTAATTCATTTCAATCAGCGCGGGGAAGTTATTGACATAGATGCCTTTTTTGTAATAATATTCTTTGTCAAAGCGCTGGAAAATCTCGCGCTGTTGGAGGGTATAATATTCTTTAAAAAGGTCATATAAAAGCGAGCCGGTTAGCTCAATGCGCTTGAAGCGGAAATTATCGCGGTCGGTGGCTTTGCGTTCTTTGGTATAGACTTGCAAGAGCTGATGGACCATATAGCCAATAAAATAGGCTTTCTCTTGGAAGTTCATTTCGCCAATATGCGGGAGCAAATAGTTGGTCAAAATTTCTAAAGCATGCGGTATGGTTTTGCCTTTGGTTAGGGTCGCAATGTATTTCAACGCGACTTCTTGGTTAAAGAGCCGGCCAGCATCGTGAATCGAGGGAATAAAGAGGTCCACGTAAGACGCATATGTCTCTCTATCGAGCAAACAATAATCAATAATCTCTCTATCGGATTCAATCCCGAGCGCCCGCATCAAGATAAAAAGCGGAACGGGCTTCCGGACATTTGGCACAATGACCACAAGCTGTTTGTTGGTGCTGGTGGTACTCGGTGCCACCATTTTGACCGACAAGGTACGCACCGGCTTGGAGGCATCTTCCGAGACTGACCGAATCTCGGCCGAGTGGGTATACAGGTCATTGGCCTTGTCCCGCACATAGAGCATATTATCGGCGAATTTTTCCTGGCAGACAATACATTTTTCTTTGCCATCGATAATGAAGTAGCCGCCTCTATCATTCCGGCATTCGCCCATGCGGAAGCGCACTTGCCTATCGAGTCCATTTAAAATACAGAGGTCGGATTGCAGCATAATGGGAAACCGGCCGAGAAAGATTTTCGGCAACAGGGTGCTGCTTTGTTCTACCTCGCCGGTCGCAGCATTCTTGATAAAAAAATCCACTTCCACGTCGTAGTGAATGGTGATACCGTAGGTCATGTTGCGGAGGCGGGCTTCATTGGGATACATGAAATGTTCACGGTTTTCGTCATAAATAATCGGCTTGCCGTAATACAATTTGTCGCCGTTTTTCCCCCCTAAATACATTTCGCATTTTAAAGCAAATTCGCCGGTTTTGGGGTCTTGTTCTTTCATAATCTTGATGGGATTTTTCTCTTTAAAGATGCGTTTAAGTCCTTCATTGAAAAAAGAATTATATGAATCGAGATGGTGTGCGACTAAATAATTCGGATTATCGTTAAAATATTTGTCGATAATGAGCCACGGAAAACGCTCTTCCATTTATATATCAATAGTATAATTTTTTATACTAGTTATATGTATAATGTGTTATAGTGTAGAAAGTAGTTTAAAAACCACCACCATCTCCTTTTTATCCATTTTGTATTTAATGACTTCTAATATACCCCATTTCCAATGGTTAGGTGTCGCTTTAATTGGCTGGTGTGGCATGCAATTCGATGAACTTTTATTGTGGTTAACCAATCCACGCAAGGGTTGTACTAAATGGAATCAAATCATAACCATGACTTTAATACCTTTTACCCTGGCATCTCAGCCGCTTTTTGCTATGTGGGGCTCCTTATATGTGTTTCCGTGGAAAACGTTAAGTCCGGTCAAAAAACAAATCATGATTGCTTATACCGTTTTTTGTTCACTCATTGTTGCTTTTTACTATTATTATAAACCCGATAAAACCTGTACGACAGTAACGAAAGAAGGGCATTTGAGCTGGGTGACAAGTAATTATGTGAGTAAGAGTAAACTATTCACACATATATGGTTAATTATGATTTTTATACCTATTCTTGTCCTTTGGAATAAAAATTATATGCTGCTATTTTTGTTAGCTATTTTACCGTTGATTGGATTTCAAATGGGTAGCTATACCGACTCACAAGGTTCTATTTGGTGTTATTATACCAGTTATACCAGTATAATAGCGAGCGTGGCCTTGTTTTTGAAACAAACGAAACTCTATGCTATTATTTAATTTGCCCCTTGCGCTACAATCATCAACCCCAGCAATACAAAAAACAAAATAAAAGGGAAGAGCACTAAAAACCACGAAAATTGTTTATGGCCAGCCTTGCAGATGGAATCTAACACAAAGGTCCAAAAGGCCACATACAAAAATTTAACAAAAAAGATTAAAGCGGTGTTGGGCACAGGGCATTCATAGTTGCCAATACAATAAACGTCGACATTGCCTGAGTTTTGAAACATCAGCGCAACAATAGCAATAACCGAAATGACTAAATAAACGTAGGCAGGCGTACATAGTTTTTTAATGAACTTCATAGTCATTTTTATGATATATCTTTAGAAAATAATCTCTCTACATATTGCTGACTATTACATATTGCTGACCTGGTTATTCGCCGTATTGTAAATACCTAAGATATCTGGCGGCGACATGGTGGGTTGTGTTACGGTAGGAATAACTGGCTGTTGGGTCGGATAAACATAAGAGGAGGGTAAAGGGGATAAGCCGGTATAATTATTATACATATTCCCCAATCCGGCTGGTATGGCCCGACCGAGATTCACCACATCATCCGGTAAGATGGAGGTGGCAAAAGCCCCCAGACTTAAACTGCCGCCGCGCATTTTTTTGCTCTTGCGCCCGCTGCGCTTGCGCTTGTACCCGCTGCGCTTGTACCCGCCTCCACCTGCCCGCACGACCCCCATCAATTGGCGGTCATTCAAAATTGCGTTGGATTGTTCCGGCAAAGGCACAACTTTGGGGTTATAGGCCAAATAATTTCCGTTGGGCGCCGCATCCGCCGCGTTGTAGCGCGACCCGATAAAAGGCGCATTGCCTCCGCGTATTTTTTTAATGTGCTTACGCTTGGTACTACGCTTTGTGCGCTTGGACCTGCTGCGCTTGGACCTGCTACGCTTGGTACTACGCTTTACATGTCTTGTTTTTCTTCTGCCATGCATATACTATAACAGAAGAAAATGTTATAAAAAATATTTTACACATTTTTATTCAATTTCGACGTGAGTCAATATATGGCGGCGGCAGCACATTTTCTTAATCAGGAGTTTGTCTAAAACTTCACCTTCGGCTGTTTTTTCCGTTTGCGCTTTCGTCAAATAAATAACATCATTCACAATTCCCGCAGCTAGTTTCTTCTGCCGCACTTCGCGTTCGTATGCCCGATAATAACTGCTGATTTCTTTGCCGCACGAAAAACATTTGACTGGTAGTAGCATCTTTGATTTATATATACTAGTTATATTTATATATGTAAATCAATTTTTTATATATTTAATATGCGAAGCGGCTTAACGCATGCGAAGCGGCTTAACGCATGCGTTAGCCCACACTAGGCCAAAAACTAGTTTCTGCGCAGACGCTCGGATTTTGTTGAATCATTTCTTGCGCGGCTGTTTGAAAGATACCCCAATTCAACCCAGCGACTTGACTCACGTTGACTTTGTTGTTGGCCACACTAACCGTGCCTTGTGCGCCACCAATCGAAACCGGAAAAGTGGCATTAATTAAACTTGAAGGCATTTTGAAATAGGGGCAATGCGACGTTGTTGCAAATTGATTAAAACATTCATTGGGAATCAAGGTCATTGTTGTATCCAGGCATGGACCGGAGGTTGCCACGCTATTTACACTTACATCGGTAACAAAATCAAAAGCCTTTGAAGCATCCACATAAGAAATATCAATAATCATTGAGCCACATTTAATGGACTTTGGATTGGGACCCATAATACACAGATTGGGGTCGGTCTCCATAGCCTTAGTTAAAATACCTTTCAATGTGCCCCAGTTCATGTTAGGAATATGCGACATATCGATATTGCCATTGGCCACTGTAAAATTATATTGAGGCATTCCCGGCACTGGTACAGTCGTCTCGGTGTCCAGTGCCAACGCACCAATCGCGCAGTTCGCGTTAACCCAAAAATCATTATTACATTGAATCGGTATAACTGTGCGCAAATCATGGCATGGGTCGACCTTCCCGCTGTAATCTCCGCCGCCATACGCGCCGCCGCCACCGCCAATGGTTATACCGCAACTGCCATAACATTGGTATTTATACGAATAATAATCGTAGTCTTGTTGATTTACCGATATATCGCTCGGCCCGGTCGCATTGCCCGCAATACATTTATTCCCATTGACCCAAATACAGCAATCGGTCGCATTACAATTTTCTGCTGTTAATAGCGTGCATTTGTTGTTTAAATCGTTTAAATTCTTTCCGTAGGTCGGGCAAAACGCATCACCAAATTTGGTGCCGGTAAAAAAGGTCGTGTCGGGAAAAGGTATAATCGGCGCAACCGTATTTTCCACGGGGGTGGTTAATTCCGCGGCACTGGTAGCACCTTGCCGATTCGTGGTGGCGGCTACTTCGGCAGAAATTAAAGTGGTTAATTGTGTTAAGACGCTTTCAAAATCTTCGGAGGAAGGTATGGGTACACCGGCGGCTTCCAATTGACTCATAAAACTGGTATTGAGTCTTCCAATACTTTCGGATGTTGGGGTCGGCCGTGGGGGGGGTGTAGTAGTGCCGCCTGCGGCTCTGGCTGCGGCTGCTCCGGCTGCTGCGGCTGCTCCAGCAGACTCTAAACCTTCACGCTTATTAATTTTATATAACCATACAATGCCTAAAATTGCAACTAAAAATACAATGAGCCATAGAATGACTAGGCTTATTTTTTTATTATAATTCATTTATATTTAGGTAAGAATTAATTATCAAATTTTAGTGACTCTAATGCGTCATCTGCGCTTTGACTGGCCGCGTCCCAGGAAGGGTTGGAAGCATATTTGCTTTTAGGTGCCGCTGGTGCCGGTGCCCCCTTCGCACCCGTACAATTTTCGACACTCGTCGCGTCCACCTGCTGTTTCAGCACACCCACGGCGGTTTTGATATAATTATCGACATATTTTTTTGTCGTCAACCGGTAGGATTGGACCATCGCATCATTAATCAAAAATTCGGGCTGGGGATTCGGGCAGCCGTAATTATTAAACATCTGGACCATACATTCCTTGGAAATGCCTGTGCTTGTACCAACATATTTCTCGCACGCCTTACCCGTACTATACGGCAGTTTGCAGCCGTCGCCATAGCACTTGTTTTTGTAATAGTAATAATCGGTTTTTGCGCCATTGCGTGTAATATAAGTCGGCCCGTTTATATTTCCAGCCACACAAGACACGCCATTTAATAAAACACAGCAGCTCGGTATTTTACAATTGGTTGGCGACAATTCCTGACATTTTTTATTAAGCTCGGTATTATCGGTCAGTTCGCAGATGTCCTTTTTGAAATTACTATTAAATAAGCCTTTGGTGCTACATGCGTCATTTCCTACCAGTGCGGTGGACAAACTTGGGCTACGGTTTAATGTTAGTGTATTATTACGGTTTCTGGAAGTATCGATATATATTTTATCCCATTTGATTTGCTGTGGCTGCTTATTGATAATATCATTCGCAACGTCATTTAAATCATAATCGGCCGTGCCGCGACCGTATTTGGTCATACCGGTATAAATCGTTTTGTCGCCCGAAAAAAAATTTGGATTGAAAGAGGCGATTTTAATCGAATCCATGGGCGTGGGATTGACCAGTGTTTTTATATAGGCTACATTATCGGCTTGTGCGCGCATATGGGCTTCGTCTTCCATGTTATTGAAATCCATTTGGCTAAGGGGGTAGTCCGTTTGGCCACCACCGTTGAATGAATAGCCACCGCCGTAGGAGCCACCTGAAGGCGTCTTACCACCACCGTAGGCCGATTGTCTATCTCGGTAGGGCGTCCCATCGGTTTGCGTGTCAGGTATGAAAATATCTTGAGTCTGCCCCCCTGCGTAATCGCCTGCCATATTGCCGAGATTCTCGGCCGCATTTCCAATCGAACCCCATTCTTCGCCGAACCCTTCCACCAACGGCTTTAAAATTATTTCACCTAAAATCATAAATCCAAGGAGCAATAAAAAGAAAAATATATTCTTTTTAAAGAATGACATGCTATACTATAAAAAGAATTAATTTTATACTTTGGCCTTACACTTTGGCCTTGTACTTTGGCCTTGTACTTTGGCCTTACACTTTGGCCAGCCGATACCCTTGACTCGTTTTCACGACCTTGTGCTCCGCCTTTTCCGCATGCAGTGTTTTATGGCACGCTTCGCAAATATTCAATAAATTCGCCACATGATTTTTATGGAAATTTTGCCCCGCCGTATTCGTGATATAGTCATTCGCCTGCGCATTTTTCTGGTGTTGGAGGTGATGAACTTCGCTCGCTTTCTGCTGGCAGATTTCGCAATTGCCGCCGAGTTTTTTCGCATTGTACGCAGTCGGTGTCAGGGCCAGCACATTTTGCTTTTCCGGCTGGTATTTCATGCGAATCGCGTGGGCGCGCTGTAAAAAGGCCGCTGGTAAATTCAAGGATTTACAGACCTCTAAACCGTACATGCTTTCGCCTGGTCCTTCCCGCAATTTTCGGTCATACACGAGAGTATTGGTTTCTTGATTGAAATGAACCGCCATGTGTAGCATTTTCAAGCGGCTTAATCGTGTAATTTCCTCGTATTTGTTGATTTCGTGAAAATGCGTAGCAAAAATAAATGTGCTGGCCCGTTCGTGTAAGATTTCTAAACCGGCGGTGAAAATACTGAGTGCCGAATCGCTTTCTGTGCCCGAACAAAGTTCATCGCCTAGGACGAGACTATGCGCATCCGCCAAAGTAAGAATCGTGCGCAATTCCGTCATTTCTACTGCGAAGGTGGAGAGCCCTTTAAAGAGATTATCGTTGCCCAATATGCGTGTAAATATCGCGCGGTAAGGGTTGTAGGTCAGCGAATTACATGGTACGTACAAGCCGGCCTGCGCCATAATGATGGCAATTCCAACCGATTTAATGAAACTGGTTTTGCCGACAGCGTTGGTGCCGTAGAGTAAGACGCCGCTTTTTGCGCTGCCATCTCCTACGGTGCCATCTCCTACGGTGCCCAACGCCATATCATTCGTCACATACAATTCCTGTGTCTGTAAATGCTCGATAAGCGGATGCCGAATACCTGTAAAGTCAAAATAAGCTTGCTCGCCCGTCCCGAGCACCGGTTTACAATAATTGTATTTATGCGCTGTGTACGCCTTCCCTTGGAGCATATCTAATTCGGTCGCATAACAAATGAGGGCCGCCAGCGGCTCTTCAAATTGCGCGAATTCCGTTAAATAATTTTGAAAAACCAGCCACATTTCCTTGACTAATTTGGTTTTATTGGTTTCATTTTCACTCGTAATCTCTCGTATTTGTTTACTCGTGATGATTTTATCCGTCTTATTGTTCCCTGGGGTTGCATATTCTAATGCCTGGAGGTCGAATTCAAACGTTTCTGTCGTCGCACTATAATTGGATTTATAAGAAAGTAGCACCACTGGCTTTTGTTTTCCTAGCGCAACTTTCAAGAGCTCGGTGCGGCGACTCGTACACAATAAGGTCGCGTTGCTTTTGGCCGTTTCGTGGATTTTGACATAGGCCGCTGTTTTCTTTTCGCTTTGTTGAATGGTATTCGAGAGATAATTACAAATGGCATTTAATTTGTCCGCGCCATCCATGCTTGTTTTCATAACCGTGTCGAGCACCGGCGAAATACCACGATTAATGATAGGGGTAGTTTCATCGAGGTCCGAGAGATTGCGACAAACCTCTAAATTAAAGACCCGCTGTACATCGGCTAAGAGGGTTTGGCAGGTGGCCTCAATGTCAGAGGCTGTATTCTTGCCGGAGGCTGTATTCTTGTCCAGATAACTTTGAATAGTTGTATCTGTTTTAAGTATCGCCGCTAAACTGGCCAAGTGTGTTAAATCGTCGGCGAAAGCGGCAAAATTTTTCGGCAAGAGTTTGCGGGTCACCACTTTGCGGGCGAATTTCTCTAAATCACTCAGTGAGCTCAATTTTTGCCGAATACTCAAGAAATAAGGTTCCCCTTGCGCCAACAGATACTCCGTCATATCGTAGGAGGCTTGTAAGGTCGGTTTGTGGGTAATCGGATAATGGAGCTTATAACTAAATTGGCGTTTGCCCATGGTGGACACGCAATTGTTTAAAAGGCTAATGACGGACTTGAAGCGCCCGGTATGACGCGTGTCATCAATCATATTTAATTGACTGAGTGAATGGTTTGATAATATGAGCCGGTCGGTATAGTTTTCAAAGACAGGTTCGGTTAATTTTTTCACGAGATTCGGGCTGTGCTGGTAGACAAAATCTAAAAGGAAACAAAAGGCTTGGAGGGCGATAGAGTGGGTGGGGAACATTTCCGGAAAGGCCGAGAGCTGGGGAAAGAATTTTTTCAAGATTTCGATTTGGTAGATTTGTTTTTCGGCGTTTTTAACGAAGGTTGCCATGTTATTTTGCTTGGCTGCACTTTGGTCCGCTGCGCTTGCGCTTTTGTCCGCTGCGCTTGCACTTTGGCCTGATGCGCTTGACACTTTATGGATTTTCGTCTGCTCCAGCCCCACAAACCCGACAATCTCATCGATTAAATGCGCTTCTATATTCGCCACAAACAAGCATTCATTCGGTTTGTAGGCCGAAATATAGCGCTCGAGTTCATCATATGTCGCCGGGCTATGATTATATGCGGTTTGAAACTGAAAGAGTGCCGTTTTCCCCGTGTAAATATCAATATTGGCCAAGCCGATGGTCGCTTGGCAAGGTAAGGACCGGGTTGCCTTGGCTTTGTGGAGCCAAATACACATGATATTGTTGGTTAAGTTCTCATTCTCCAACGGAAAATACGTGCCCGGCGAAATGATTTCGGATAAACTGCGTACCGTTTTATTGTCCAAGTCTTGTTTAAAAATAACGACGGTATAATGATGGTCTTGGAGTTTTTGGATGTATTTCTCAGCGTACCCGGTGCCCATGCCCGCCATGACGACGGGATAATTATTCACTATAACATTGGATTTTTTCGCAATGACCATGTCGTTTATTTTCGCAAATTCTTCAATCGGACTGCCCATATAACTGCCATCGGGCTTTATAAGCGCATACACTTCAAAAAAACTCCCCACTTCCATTAAGACGATAGTTTTGCTGCCATACTCGGCTTGGTATTGCTTGGTTAAGTCGAGGTAATCTTGGACGATGGACATCTCTCTATTATCATAGCAAGATGGCTTTATATCTATTTATCTTTATTGTAAAATAATATAATATAAAATTGAATTAAATATTATAGCCAAAGTATATATTAATCCGAAAATGCAGTTCTGTACCGAATGTCACAATATGTATTATTTGAAAATCCAAGACGAAGAGGGTATTATTGGCAATACCTTAGTCTACTATTGCCGCAATTGCGGACATGAAGATACGACCTTGAATACGACGAACATTTGTGTCTCGGATATCCAATTGCTCTCTAGTGAGAAAAAATACACACACACGGTGAATGAATATACGAAATATGACCCCACGTTGCCGCGCATCAACACGATTAAATGCCCGAACCAAGAATGTAGTAGTAATATGAAAGGCGGCGCACCCAAAACTGCCGCAGAAAAAGAAGCAGCGGCTGCACTGAAAGCCGCAGAAAAAGAAACAGCAGCGGCGCTGAAAGCAACATTGAAAGAAGAAGCGGCGGCACTGAAAGCCGCAGAAAAAGAAGCAGCGGCCACACTGAAAGCCGCAAGCAAAGCCGCGGAAAAAGAAGCGGCAGCCACACTAAAAGCAACATTGAAAGCCGCAAGCAAAGCAGTGCCAAGCAAAGCCGCAAGCAAAGCCGCAAGCGAAGCAGCAAGCGAAGCCGCAACCAAAGCCGCAAGCAAAGCCGAGCCAGAAGGTTTAGCGGCAAGCGAAGCAGCAGAAAAATTAGAAACGATTCTCGAAGAACCCGAAACAAATCAACGCGAAGTTATTTATATTCGCTACGATGATACCAATATGAAATATGTTTATTTATGTGTACACTGTGATACAACCTGGCGCACCGATAATCGATTATAAGTAATAAAATTGAAAATAACTTAAATTTTTTTATAGTATAATACATAAGACACAAAAATGACCACAAAAAAGAATGAACTTTCGTTGAAAGAAGTCGAAAGCGACATTGAAGAAAGTGACGTTGAAGAAAGCGATGTTGATGAAAGCGAAGAAGAAACCGTAAAAGCGGTAGTAGCTGAAGAAGAGGAGGAAGAAGAGGAAGCAAGCGAAGAAGAAGCAAGCGAAGCAGAGGAAGCAGAGGAAGCAGAGGAAGCAGAGGAAGCAGAGGAAGAAGAGGAAGAAGAGGAGGAGGCAGAAGAGGAAGGCGAAACCAAAAAAATAAAGAAAAGCGGGAAAAAAACGGTGAATAGCATTGGTATTGAAATGCTAAAAACAACAAAAAAAACAGCCGCACAGAATTATGATGATGATGAAGAGGATGAGGAAGAGGATGTGAATTATTTACAAAAGTTTGATTCGAGTTTGCGGGAGAATTTCATTATGGACCACCACCCCGAAGCCCGAATGCACAATTACGAAGAAGTTAAAGCGCTGACCCGTGTTTCCCGTGATGGCCGCGGAATTATTATCGACCCGCTCCATAAAACAATACCCTTTCTGACAAAATATGAAATGACCCGGGTTATTGGGCAGCGGGCCAAACAACTAGATTCGGGTGCCAGGGCCTTTGTGAAAGTGCCAATTAATGTTATTGACGGTTATCAGATTGCCTTACTGGAACTTGAACAGAAAAAAATGCCTTTCATTATCAAACGCCCCTACCCGAATGGCGGTGTAGAATATTGGAATGTTAGTGATTTGGAGCTCTTACAGTAAGCTGGCGCAGCTTTATTGTATTATTTTATTTATTGTATTATTTCATTTATAACATTATACCACTTATACGGATTTTCATCCAAGGTTATAAATTTTAATATCTCTTCCCCCGTCATATCCATGCCTTTTAATTTGGCCAGGCCATCTAAATCATTCGCGCTGTAATTAAAGAGGAGTTCATACAATAAATCGTATTCTTTTTCGGTATAAAGGTCGATAAACATTTGCCGATAAAGATAAGGAAGGTCGTTAATAATATATAGCTCTGCTTCCGCCTCCTCTTGAGGGTTCAATATTATTTTCCGCACTTGTCTCAACAAAGAGAGATTCGTATTTTTTAATTGATTCAACCGAATTTGAATGATTTGGTTTCTTTGTAAGTCGGCCAAGTGGCGCATTTCATATCCCAGTAATTCCGCTTGACTCTCCTGGTAAGTATTGGACACTATGTATTTATAATAATTAAACAGTTTTACAACTGGGCGGGCCTTATCAAGGTCTACCCGGAAAGGAAAGTACGCCTGTGTCAAATCAAAAAAACAGCCATGGTCTTCGCGCGCACTCAAACCGTAGACAATTTGGTCTAAATGACCTCGCAACTCGTGGTCAAAATACTCGGCTAGCAATGCCGTTTTCCGGCCAGAAAAATCGTGATAGACCAAAGTTAGGTTTTTTTCTTGGGCGAATTGATTCAGCTCGCGCAAAATCGCCGTGATATTCTCTCCACCCTCCGGTGGGTTAAAGTCTGGTTCGGTATAAACCGCTTTTGGGTAGGCGAAAACTTTCAACCGGTCCTGTCCATAATGATTATGGCAATCCGGTAATTCATAATCGACGGCAACATAGGGTGGACTTTCTTGGCGGGGGTCGAGCAGTAGTAAAAATGTATGTAGGTCGGGTACCTGATTATGTATATCTTGAAGAAAAGGCGGAAACTGTTGATAATCGCTCTGCGGCAAATTATTCGTTAGATTGGCGGCGGCGCCCACGCCGATATAAATAACCACCGGTGTGGTGGGCGGCAGCAAAATGATTTCATTTTTTAAATCGTTTAACATTATTTAATCATACATAAATATGTTTAAATAATAATGCTTATATTTTTATGCTGATGTTTTTATGCTGATGTTTTTATGGGGTGAATGGCACCACCACGCTTCTTTGTCTTCTTGCCACCGCGCTTCTTTGTCTTCTTGCCACCGCGTTTGCCCCTACTACGTATGCCCCTACTATGTTTGCCCCTACTACGTATGCTCCTACTACGTTTGCCCCTACGCTTGCCCCCTGTTTGCGCCGGCACTAATTCTCGCATATCGGCCGCTTGTGTAGCCACCGCCGGTTGCGGCATCGCTTTATGCCCTGGCACAACCGAATGGTGGCCACGTTTGGTATAACATTTCTCCAGAATTTTCGTTTTATTCTTTAAGTCGCTTAATAATTGAATCGCGTTGATTTCCTCTTCTGACAAGGTTTTTATTTCTTCCGCGTATTTTGTAAAAAAATCATCGCCTACTTTATTTGGCTTCATGTCGACAATCTCTTTTGGCGTTTTGCCTTTGAAATCTTTCGGCTTATAATTAAAAGAAAAGAAATCCATTATATACTAATAGGAGATAATCTCTCTTTCTTCGTGTGTCAAGCTAGCATCTGAACGCATACGCGAAAACGCCGAGACCCAGTATGCCTAAAACGAGTCCTGCGTGGTAATAATATTGCATATTCCTATACATGTAAAGCCATGCTTGTGTTTGTTCCTGACTTTCCACGTGATTTAACATCCAATCGCTTTTCGGGCTTAACATGTAGTAAAAATAATTTGTCAGGAAACTGGTCGCTAAAACTAAACAGACGACGGCCGACGGATTCAAGTGTTTTTTCTCATAGTTGAAATAAATGATGAGAAGCGAAAAAACAAAACCTAAAATATACCCTTGCATACTTATATGTAAACGTTCTTTGGCGATTTGGTCGTACGCTTGCCGCTGCTCCGCATTCAATTGTGATTTATAGTGCATGATGGTCGTATTTTTGTTAGTGGCATTATAGAAATAAATCATACCGACTATAAAAATGAAAGAAATAGAACAGCTGATGGAACAGACCATATAATATATGTAAAGCTAATAAAATAGGGGGCTGCTGCCCCCTGACCCCCCGCCGTTGTGCTTTGGTGTGGAACATCTTAGTGCGTCCGCCCTCCCTAGAACATACCTATTAATTCGGGGGGTCAGGGGGGTGTCCCCCTTAGTTCGGAGGGTCAGGGGGAAAGCGAAGCAGCCCCCAAGCTGCGAGTTTCCGTTTGATGTATATCTTATCGTAAATGATAATTTTTTTGAAAACCCCACGCAGATTCTCTATAAAGTAATACCATCTCTCATTGATTTGAATACCGTGCTCCATGCGAAGAAACTTGTCTAGCAAACCATTTCCGTTGGCGTGAATGAAGGCAGCAGTGCTTACGTTTGCTCCTACTACGTTTGCGCCTACTACGTTTGCTCCTACTACGTTTGCTCCTACACTTGGCAGCAAAACCTGCTGCAACGGCCGGCTCTTGACATAAAAGAATTCTTGCGGCTCATCAATATAGACTTCCGCTTTAAATTGATTCGCGTATTTCGTCATTTCGATTTGGTCCGTTTGAAAATCCGCCGTTGTGTCAAAAATATGTGTTATCATCTCTCGAATATGTTTGGCCCTGCCGATAAATTGGCCACTATTCAATCGCAGCGCATCCACCATACCAAAGATAAGTTGACACAGATATTCATGTAGAAAATTATCGACCTTATCGTAGCCCACGATGATTTTCACTGCCGGGTGGCTTTCCATAAAAGCCAAGTACTTGGTTTCCAAGTGTTCAAACTGTTTCGTTGGCAGCACATCATATGCATCGATAAAGCACACTGGCGTCTCGTCGGGCAGGGTCGCGAGATAGGTGCGCAGCAATTTGTATTTGGTTATAAAACCTTCCCAGGGTGTATTTAAGCCGAGAATGACTAAATCCGGCAGCAGTTGTTTTAGATAAGGCAGATACAGTTTCATTTCAGTGGCGACACATACGTATTTCATAGTAATTAGATATATTAATTTATGTAGATGTCTTACGTAATAGGGGGTACCCCCCTACAACCCCCATAGCCGAGAGGCGGGGAGCTTGGGTGGGGAGCTTGGAGAGGTGCTTGGCGAGGTGCTTGGTTAGGTGCTTGGTTAGGTGCTTGGGTGAGTGCTTGGTTAGGTTCTTGGTTAGGTTCTTGGTTAGGAGGTGTCACAATTCATCAAAAAATTGAAAGAAGAAAAAAGGAAAGGGGAAAAGTAAATAACAAAATGGCAGAAATAATACGTATTCCCGATATCGCCAATTATCTGCAAGAAATCGTGGAGGGCGTTCTTATACTCACTCCGCGCAGACGCTATATAACGGAACCCGAATTCGAGGCGCTCAAGCTAATCAACTCAACTATTATAGAATGTGAAGTAAAACGCGGCGACACTATAATATCAAGGAAAAAGAAGTATCAATCAATTTTGAACGACATCTGGCCTTTGCTGCCCGCCCAGAGATTATTACAAACTACCACATATAACATGTATGCGGACGACATGAAAGGCTATAACGGCTATTATTGGTCTTCGGTCGCGAAAATGTCAGTGCAAAGGAAAGACGCCAACGGTGCAATGAAGGAAATCCTCCATATGGTGCGAATGAATAGATACACCATGGACATTTCGATTCGACTCGAGTTGGGGCAGATTATTTATTTTAAAATCGAATAGTTTAAAATAAATGCCGTAAATTTTCGCCCAAGCACCTAACCAAGAACCCACCAAGCACACCCAAGCACCTAACCAAGCACCTAACCAAGCACCTAACCAAGCACCTAACCAAGCACCTAACCAAGCACCCACCCAAGCACCCCATCTCTCGGCTATGGGGTTTGTAGGGGGCCAAGCCCCCTAGAAAATTGAAATAGTTTTTTTTTAATCGTTTTTGCTTAACTACCACCATGGATTACCAATTCGCCGCCAAGTTTGTGAAAGCTTTTGAAAAAATCGAGAAGTACAATCAGTTTGGTTCGACGGATACCAATGAAAGAACATGGTGCTGGCACGGGCTCACAAGCAATCCCGTGATACCGCTGGAATACATCGAAAAGAACCCGAAAAAACCCTGGGATAGAGCTGAATATGAAAATAAATCCCGCGAAGAAGAGTCGTATATGCGATATTTACGACACAAATATGCGAACAAAAAAACACAGAGTGTAACATTTGACGCGAACGGCATTCCGCACCGCTGGGACGCCGGCAATGTATCGCTCGCTTTAATTGAAAAAAAGCTGGGCTATATTAATAATCAATTTGAAGACATCCAGCGGGTCATCTGGCACGGAATCTCCGATAACCCCAATGTAACGCCTGAATTTATCGAAAAGTATTACCAAAAACCCTGGAATTATTATGTCTTAGCCATTAACCCCTTAACCATCGCCAAAGAGCAATTCAAAAAAGAGTATGCGGCCGCCTATACTATCCAGCAAGCGTACGCCCGGGCGAAATACATTCCCACCTACGCCTACTGCCGCAAACTTCATCTCCAATTCTATAATTCCATGTTCGATGTATAACTTTACGTAAAAGTATCGAACAAGAATCATTGAATTTTGGCGTTTGTTTTTCAGAAATGCATTTTGGACATTTTTAAAAATGTCCATTTTCCGAAAAGGCCGAATCGCCTCTGTAAAAACACGGAAAAAACGACTTGTGAGCATAATGCTCTCATTTTTATTTTTTCACGAAAAAGTTTGTGATGCTAATTTTTTGTCTTATTTTTCGAGGGAAGTTTAGGCGAGATAGTTTATATCCATATGGAAATATTAAATTTTAATAAGATAATTTTAATATAAAAATAAAATAAACATATATATAAATGCCCAAGACCGAAATAGATTACTCTAATACGATTATTTATAAAATCACATGTAAAGACAAAACAATAACGGATGTTTATGTTGGACATACAACCAATTTTGTACAACGGAAACACGCGCATAAACAAAGCTGTATAAATAATAAAACAAATAACTATAAGTGTAAACTCTATGAGGTGATTCGGGCGAACGGTGGTTGGGCAAATTGGCATATGGAGATTCTTAATTTTTTTAATTGCGCTGACCATTATGAAGCACGAAAAAAGGAACAGGAATATTTTAATGCCTTAAATGCAACGCTTAATAGCATTGAACCTTTTCCCAAACCAAAAATTAAAAATATAATTAAACCAAAAATTAAAAAGAGCATTAAACCCAAAGTTACAAATAAACCCATAGCAACACCAGTATTTTTTTGTAAAATATGCAATATAAATTTTAAAAATCAATCAATCGAAAATCATAATAATACAAATAAACATATTGAAAAATTAAAAAAAATAAATGAAAATATAGAAAATCCTTTGAAATTTAATTGCGAAATATGTCAGTATTCTTGCCGCAAAGCAAGTGATTTAAAAAAACATTTAGCTAGCTTGAAGCACATCAAAGGAACGCAAACGGACACGATGGAAATCGCAAAAGTCGCAAAGGAGATTAAATGTCAATATTGCGCCAAACATTATAACACAAACTCGGGTTTATGGAAACACAATAAAATATGTAAACCTGTAGTATCTATTGTCGAACCCCTACCCGAGAAAAAACCCAAGCTCTATGAGAAAGAGAACGTCATGGAAGTCTTAATAAAAGAGAATCAGGATTTTAAGCATTTGATTTTAGAAGTGGTTAAAAACAATGCGGAGCTACAAAAACAAAACCAAGATTTTCAAAAACAAATGTTGGAACTCTATCAAAAGAGCAATAGTACTGTTATTACGAATAGCCATAATAACAACAAAACATTTAACTTACAGGTCTTCTTAAACGAGCAGTGCAAGGACGCGATGAACATTATGGATTTTGTCAATTCGATGACGCTGGAACTCTCGGACTTGGAGGATGTGGGGACGCTCGGCTACGTGGAAGGCATCAGCAATATTGTTATTCGCAAACTCGGTGAATTGGATATTTACAAGCGCCCGATACATTGTAGTGATGGAAAAAGAGAGATAATGTATGTCAAAGACGACAATGTCTGGGAAAAAGAAAATGCCACCTACGACAAGCTCCGCCTCGCCATAAAGCACGTGACTTATAAAAACAGCTCGCTTTTGGTGCCGTGGAGTCAGGCTAATCCCAACTGTATGAATACGCAGCACCATCTCAATGATGTCTATGTCAAGATGATAGGGCAGGCCATGGGTGGCAAAGGGGAGTTTGTGGATAGTGAAAACAAAATAATGAAAAAGATTGCGAAGGCGGTGTTGATAGACAAGTTATAGTATCACAAATTAATCGCGGTAGCTTAAATCTTCATCAGCGGCATAACTGAGCGAGGGTGTTGGTTCAATGGATAAATTAAGTGGTTCTGGTTTATAGTCATCTATTTCATCTGCGCCCATTTCATTCGTGTATTCCGGTAATTGCGATGAATAAGTCGGCGGCAATGACTCTTCATCCAGATTAGTGAGGTCTTGTTCACTTATGACGGCTTCTTCCATAGGGCTAATTGATGTTGTTTTTTTTAAAGAAGCGACAGGACTTGGTGAAAATGAAAATGCCTTTTTAAGTGAGGGTACTTTTTTTATCGAGGGCGCTCTGACAACTGGCGGCGCTTGGACAAAAGGTGTTGCTTTTTTTACCGATGATGACTTTTTTACCGATGATGACTTTTTTACCGATGATGACTTTTTTACCGATGATGACTTTTTTACTGGCGCTTTATACATTTGCATTTTCAAAGCATGTTCTCTCTTCGCATTTTCCGCCAGTTGTTCGTTTAACAATCTCTCTTCAATATTGCGTCGATTGATGATGTCTTTTTCTATTTCATGTAATTCTCGTAATTGGTTTTGTACTTCTTTGCTACGCCCAAATACAATAACATTTCTGGACTTGCCTTTTTTTGCCTTTCTTCTAGACCTGCTTCTTGATTTTTTTGTTCTGGACTTGCTTCTGGACTTTGCTTTGCTTGACTTCTTTGTTTTTTTTGTCTTTGTCTTGCTTCTGGACTTACTCTTTGTTTTTGACTTAGCCTTTGTCTTTGATTTGCTCTTTGCCTTACTCTTTGCCTTGCTTTTAGACTTGCTCTTTGTTTTTTTTGTCTTTGCCTTCCCTTTGGACTTGCTTTTGGATTTGCTTTTAGACTTGCTCTTTGTTTTTTTTGTCTTTGCATTTCCTTTGGACTTGCTTTTGGACTTGCTTTTGCCCTTACTTGACTTGCTTTTGGTCTTGCTCTTTGTTTTTTTTGTTCTGGCCTTGCTTTTGCCCTTGCTGGACTTGCCTTTGGACTTGCTTTTGGCCTTACTTTTTTTCTTGCTCGTTGCACCCCCACTTAACGCAAGTGGCGAAAGCGGTAAAGTCATTCTATAATATAACAATTTAAAAATAAATTGATTTATATTTACAACGTATGGTTAATGGTAAATATAATTCTAAAATGGCACAAAACGCAAGTGAAACGGCACAGAACGCAAGTGCAAGTGCAAGTGAAACGGCACAAACCGCAGACAACAAAGGCTCGCCTATCGACGTGAATAACTATATCGAAGAACCCCATATTATTATCGATTCGTGCTTCCGCGGCCGCCATTTGCGGCGTTTGGTCGAGCACCAAGTAGAATCCTACAATGATTTCATTCAATACCAAGTGCCGCGCACGATTTCCATGTTTAATCCTGTCCATATTTGTTCTGAACATGATTTAGATAAAGCTGTCAATAAATACCGGCTCGAAATGTTTGTCACGTGTGAAAATTTCAATATATTTCGAGCCCAAATCCACGAAATCAATGGCGCCACCAAAAGCATGTTTCCGCAAGAAGCCCGCGACCGCAATTTCACTTATGCCGGCGAAATGACGATTGATTTAAACATTAAATTTGTCGTGCGGAGCGGCCCCTTGCTCGAAACGGTCCATACCTTCAACCGCGTTTTGCCTAGCATTCATATTGGCAAGATGCCGATTATGCTAAAGTCCAGTATATGTATCTTGGAACAATACAAGCATATTCCGTACAATGTCAGCGGCGAGTGCCGGATGGATTCGGGCGGCTATTTCATCGTCAATGGGTCGGAAAAAACCGTCATTGGTCAAGAACGCGCCGCCGAAAATCTCGTCCAATGCTACAATATCTCCAAGAACAACAGCAAATGGAGTTGGCTGGCCGAAATCAAGTCCGTGCCGGATTACAAGTGTATTTCACCCAAGCAACTCTCCTTAACGGTCGCCACCAAAAACAACGGGTTCGGGAATGGCCTGTGGCTCCAAATTCCGCGCCTAAAAAATCCCCTTCCCCTGTTCGTTGTTTTCCGCGCACTCGGTGTCATTAGTGACGAGGACATTTGTAAGCGCATTGTGCTCGACATCACGCATGAACAAACCGAAAGCCTGATGACGAGTTTACAAGGGTCTATTGTGGAAGCCAACAAAATTATAACGCAAGAATGCGCGATGAAACAGATTATAGCTAACATCATGTTCACGACGCATATCAGCATTGACAAAGAAACGGGTGCTACACTCAAACGCAATTTCGCACAAGAAGTTCTCAACAATGATTTGTTTCCACACTGCCGCACGACCGAGCAGAAAATCTACTTTCTCGGCTATATGGCCAACTGTCTCTTGAAATGTAGTCTCGGCTGGGAACCTGTCAGCGACCGCGACTGTTTTGTCAATAAACGCGTGGATTTGACCGGCACCTTACTCAATAATCTCTTTCGCAACTATTTCAACAAGATGGTGAAGGACATGCAGAAGCAGACCATTCGCGAAATCAAAAACGGGTCGTGGCGGTCGACCGACGATTATGCGTCGATTATCAATATGACCAATATTTATAAAATTGTCAAACCGACAACCATTGAAAATGGTCTGAAGCGCGCGCTTGCTACGGGTGATTTCGGCGTTAAGCAAATCAATAGCAACAAGGTCGGTGTCGCACAAGTGTTGAATCGTTTGACCTATATTTCGAGTTTAAGTCATTTGCGCCGCATTAACACGCCGATTGACAAGGCTGGCAAACTGGTAGCCCCGCGCCGCTTGCCGCCCTCTTCCTGGGGTTATTTGTGTCCAGCCGAAACCCCAGAAGGCGCAAGTGTTGGTGTGGTGAAAAATATGAGCTACATGGCCCGGGTCACCATACCCTGTAATAGCAATTCGCTCTATGATTATGTCGAACCCTATGTGGTGCCCTTAGACAAATTAACTGAGAAAGAACTGTTCGGGCAGGTCAAAGTCTTTGTCAATGGCACCTGGCTCGGGATTGTTCGGCAGCCACTCGAGCTCTATCACTCGCTCAAAGCGAAAAAATACAAAGGCATTATCAATATTTACACGTCGATTATCTTTGATATCCCGCGCAAGGAAATTCGGGTCTGTAATGATGCTGGCCGGCTGGTGCGGCCGGTGTTGCGTGTCCGAGATAATCAGTTAATACTGACCCAAGAGACGATTATCAAACTCCAAAAAAAGGAATTAACCTGGGAAGATTTGGCGACGGATTGTCGCATACCCGAGAGTATCTTGGAATACATCGATTCCGCCGAGCAAAACATGAGCATGATTGCGATGGAGCCGCAAATGCTTATCACGCAGCAAACAAAAAATAAGTCGGACCAATTTATGTACAAGTATACCCACTGCGAAATTCACCCGAGCACTATTTTCGGTATCTTGGCGTCGTGTATTCCGTTCCCTGAGCACAATCAATCGCCCCGTAATACATACCAGTGTGCCATGGGTAAGCAGGCGATGGGAATGTATGTGACAAATTTCGACAACCGGATGGACAAGACGGCCTATGTCTTAACGTATCCCATGCGGCCGCTCGTCGAAACCCGGGTCATGAATATGATTGAATTGAATAAAATCCCCTCGGGCTGCCAAGTCATCGTGGCCATTATGTCGCACACCGGCTACAACCAAGAAGACAGTATCCTCTTCAACAAAGGCTCGATTGACCGCGGCCTCTTTCAGGCGACCATCTATCATACGGAAAAAGACGAAGACAAGAAGATTCACGGCGACGAAGAAATCCGCTGTAAACCCGACCCGACGAAAACCAAGGGCATGAAATTCGGGAATTATGAGAAAGTCAATGCCAATGGCGTCATCCCCGAGAACACCTTAGTCGAAAACCGCGATATTATTATTGCCAAGGTCTTGCCAATTAAAGATGCGCGCAACGACCACACCAAGCGCATCAAATACGAAGACCAGAGCCGGATTCACCGGACGGGCGGCGAAGAGACCTATATCGACAAAAATTACATCGAACGCAATGGCGACGGCTATAATTTCTGTAAGGTGCGCCTCCGGACGGTGCGCAAACCGATTATTGGCGACAAATTTAGTAGCAGGCATGGGCAAAAAGGTACGATTGGGAACATTATACCCGAGTGTGATATGCCGTTCTTACCCAGCGGGGTGAAACCGGATATCATCATTAATCCGCATGCGATTCCGTCGCGCATGACGATTGCGCAATTGAAAGAAACGGTGCTTGGGAAAACCCTGTTGGAATTAGGCCTCTTTGGCGATGGCACGAGTTTTGGCAAATTCGACATCAAAGACATCTGTAAAGAACTCCAGAAAGTGGGGTACGAATCCAATGGCAATGAGCTCTTGTACAACGGCTTAACAGGCGAGCAAATCGAAACATCCATTTTCGTGGGACCAGTCTTCTATCAACGCTTGAAACATATGGTCTCGGACAAGCATCACAGCCGGAGTATTGGGCCGATGGTGAACTTGACCAGGCAGCCGGCGGAAGGGCGGTCCAAGGACGGTGGTTTGCGGTTTGGGGAAATGGAACGTGATTGTATGTGCTCACATGGTGCGTCCAGGTTCACGAAAGAACGGATGTACGATGTGTCGGATGCGTTCCGGGTCCATGTCTGTAAACGCTGTGGCTTGATTGCGGCCTTCAATGACCAGATGCATATCCACTATTGTAAAACCTGCGATAACCGTATAGACTTTGATTATGTGGAATTACCGTATGCGTGTAAGTTGATGTTCCAAGAATTGATATCGATGAATATCGCGCCGCGGATTATGACCTAACGCACTTTTGAAAAAGTGCCGCAAAACCCTCGCAGTAAATTTTAAAGGAAGGTTTGGTCCAACCTTTCCCAAAGGTTGTGGTATAAAATTAAATTTCTTTCTTTTTTATATTTACACCATTGGACATTTTAACCGCCTAATAATTTTTCCCATTTATATTCACCATCACTATAAATGTATGCGAATCCAGTTCTTTTTAGTTGTGTGTCATCCATACCAAATTCAAAAATCTCTCCTGTTTTATCATCATCTATAACAAAATATTGCGTATCTTGGTCCATATGTTCTGGTATATTATATATTTCCATGAAATGCAATTGATATGACGGAGATAGAGGATTGTTTATCATTTTCTGTTTTCGTATTTCGGTTAGTTTCTTAGCATGTCTTGGTGATAGAGGGTTGTATACATATTTTGAACTATCGGTTGGACTTGATGATTTACTTATTTTTAAAGGTGGTGGACGATTTTTACGCGTTAGTCCCTTAGAAGCCCATTTTAATTGCGCTGGCGTAGGAGCACCCCCTTTGTGTTTTCTTGTTCGCATTTTTTTACGACGATGTGTTTGTACCATTTATATTGTATAAATAAATAAATCGGTATTATAATTGTCCAAAGGTGTAAAAAGTAATATTATACGCCGGCTAATAAAGCACCTGTAAATATTAAAGCAATTAATGGCATAGCCCAGGCCATTTTTTTATGACCTTTTTTACATAAATAATAGCATATAAAAGCAAAAATAAAAACAGGCGAAGCAAAAAATGGCCCAGCCTTCCAATACAACCCTGCTCTACTAGCTTGAATAATAATTAAGATTCCTAAAATAAATAATAGAATCGCAGGATAACAAATTTCCATATTTATATATTATTTATATATTATTTGAAACCCGTACTTTTCAAAAAAGTACCACCCTCGCAGTAAATTTTAAAGTACGGTTTTGCGGCACTTTTTCAAAAGTGCTGGGATAAAATTGAATTTCTTTCTTTTTTTATTTTTAAAAATAAAAAGAAATGGACTCCCTGAAACAAACGCCGAAGGTATCTAGATGCGATAAATACAATGAAATATGCAGCAAAGAAAAAATGTGTGGTGATTGTAGCGCCGATGAATATGACAAAGAACAGTATTATCAATCCTTGGAAGGATATAAGCTTGACCGCACTTTTGAACTTGTTCCATGAAAAAGTGCCGCAAAACCATTAGGACCAAATTTATTTAAAGATTTTTTTATAGGTTGTATATGGACTGGCTTTATTTTGCACCGAATACTGAGCATATTTATAAAATAAATGTGTATGATGATGGAAATCAAAAGTATGCACAATACCCAAACGAATGGCACGTGATTGGCAAATGGATGGGTAAGCGTTCCTTGATAAATTGCCATAATCAAGTCATCGTCGTACCGAGTATTTCCAAATGGAAAATTTGTCGTGTTTAAAGCACGCACTTTTCCATGGAACAAGTTCAAAAGTGCTCCCAACCCACCATTTTCTTACCCCCATCGTATTTCACCGCATAATGGTTATCCAGCATCCACTGATTCACATGGATATCCTTATAATACACATCCGCCAAGAGCCGCCCGTATTTTTCTTTGCCGTTATTTTTCAGTTCCACGATTTGCCCAAAAATCAAAGCGTGCAACGCATCTCTCGCTTGAAGGGCCATCTCACATTCTTTTTTACTCTTGCCTTTAATTTCAGGGGAATCAATACTGCGAAAGCGCACACTAAAACGATAGACAGGTGAATCGGCAAAGGGTAATTTAGCCGCCACAGTAATCGTATCGCCGTCATAGACTTTGATGACTTTGGCGTAGCGAATTTGCGGTATAAAAGACGTGGTTTCTTTATACGATATATTTTTTAAATAGGCTGTTTTTCTTCTGGGAAAACAACAGAGCCACATACTTTAATAGAGCGTTTAATGTTTATATATATATATGGTAAAACATACAAAACGCACGGCTAGACGCACAGCGAATAGACGCAGAGCTAGACGCACGACAAAACGTGGCGGAGATGCGTCGTCATCTCCAAAAACGCCGCTTACGCCGAGAACACCACTTACACCTGGAAAAACACAGAACCTTATAAATGATTGTAAAGTGCATTACGAAAATCTTGCAGACGCATTAAAAAAAAATGATACAAATATAATCATTGAAACCGTGATGGAATTATGTGAATTTCTTATAAAAAATCCTTTGCCATTTTTAAAAAATTACAAATTTATGATGACATTTTATGAAAAAATACTTGAGATTGAATCAAGAATAACAGCCGATGACAAAAATATAAATAAGGATAAATTAGCAGCATATAGAACAATTCTTGAAAAATTAAAAATAAAAGTGAACAGGTATAGTTATCATTATAATACGAAGGAAATATTCCAAATCTAATCCGCACTTTTGTAAAAGTGCCGCAAAACACACCAAACTTGATAATAAGGTTTTGCGGCACTTTTTTGAAAAGTGCTTTGGCGCAACCTTTCCTAAAGGTTGTTTAAAGTTTGGCGCAACCTTTCCTAAAGGTTGTTTTCAAATCACTTAAGAATTCGCCACACTGTTGGCACAAGACGACACCTTCCGAGAGCCGAAAATTATGCGGATAATATTCTTTGGGTGGCTCATTGAGTTTGTTTATAATATCATTGATTTGTTTGAGCGTTTGTTTTTCTTGATAAGTGTATTCATAGATATGCTGTTCAATGCCAAATTCCAAGATGATATCCTCGTAAAATCCTTGCCACTGCCATTTCACTTTGCGCTGTTTGAGTTGGGTTAATGGAATAATATATTGATACTCAATACAGAGTCCATCGACAGCAGAACGACCATCGTCGCTATGAACGCCATTTGTCTTGCCGGTATAACACGGAGAAGTTCGCAAGGCTGAATAGAGCGACGAAGTGTGGAGTTTTTGCGGAACCCACGCAGTTATGCTGCCATTCTCGGCCAAATACCATTTTTCGAGTAAAATAGCCATTTTTATTGAATTATAATCTCTCAAAAATAATTCAATTTTTTTATTGTGCTAATGTATAGAAAATGTCAGGCTTTACCACAGATTCATTTCCAAGTGTATTAGGTGGCGGTATTCCAGGTGGCCAGCCCAAAGGCGGGTTGATAGGCGGTGGCTCAGGGGGGCGCTTTTCGGGCACAGGTATTGAAGGTGGCGGGGCGCGTGAAATGGAACGCGTGACGCTCCGCCGCGTGCTTGGCTTTACCAGCTTCCCTGGCAACCCGGCTGCGATTACGCCCTTTAGACGCTATTTTAACGCAGGCGACACCGCGGGTACCGTGAATTCGGCCTCCTCGCCACTTTTAGGGCAGCCGCCTAATCAAGTCGGGGCCAGCAGTATCGTTTCGCGCTTACATGCGAAATACGGTGGCACCAGCAATCAAGGTGCGGCTTTTTACACTGGCAACCCAAAGTATGTCTACGATTCGTCGAATTATGTGCGTTTTAAGAAACTGCAAGCGGTCAACCGCAATTACAACGACTCGAGCTTTGGTGGGGCGGGGGCATCGACCGTTTCGCAGGCTTTGGCGCGGGTGCGACGCTAACAACCTACAACCTTTTGGGAAAAGGTTGGACCAAAACAACCTTTTGGGAAAAGGTTGGACCAAAACAACCTTTTGAGAAAAGGTTGGACCAAAACCCAACACGAGCTCGGGAATAACCTCGGGTGTGTATTTACGTTGAGAGATAAGAAAATAATTATTAAAGATTTAATAATTATTTTATCTAAGGTTGTGCCAAAGCTCTGCTGGTTTTTGCGGTACTTTTTCTAAAAGTACGTTTTGCGGTACTTTTTCTAAAAGTACGTTTTGCGGTACTTTTTCTAAAAGTACGTTTTTCTGTACTTTTGGCCCAACCTTTTTTAAAAGGTTGTATTATATATGAGTTCACCCCTCGAAAAATATTTAGTTGAATTCGTTGGTACATTTTTCTTTCTTTATGTCATTATTTCCACCGGCGGCAATCCCATCGCCATCGGCACTGCTTTAGCTTTGGCAATTTTTCTCGGTGGAAAAATCTCGGGCGGCAATTTCAATCCGGCCGTGACGATTATGATGGCGGCCGCCAAGAAAATGCCTTCGGCTGAAGTAGTGCCCTACATTATCGCACAAGTTGCTGGCGGGTTATTGGCTTTGGAATTGTTTAAGCGCCTTTAGAAAGCACTTTTAGAAAAAGTGCCGCAAAATCCAGCACGAGCTCGGGTGTGTATTTACGTTGAGAGATATAACAAAATAATTATAAATTTATAACTATTTTGTCCAAAAGCTCGTGCTGGGTTTTGGTCCAACCTTTTCCCAAAAGGTTGTTTTCTAAAAGTACTATATAGTAATGAGCATTCCACCACAAACCGTCGGCCCCGCCTCGATTCCCACCAAACAAAATCAACCCAACAATCGTACAAACGCTGTCATGGGCATGCCATTCAAACCCGACACGATGACCCAAGGCAGTTTTTTCGCCATGAACCGCGCGGCTTATAATAAAGGCGTCAACCAAAATGTTGATAGTGTAGGACAAATAACCACACCACCGAACTTTACACCCCTAGGCACGCACCCCTCCGGCAAAAAAAAGTGGTACGGTGCTTCCGGGTCCCGCGCGTCATCTGAACATACAAACTTGAAAAGCATTGAAGCCACGGGCAAAAGCTCCACTAATTTGGTTAATACCCAAATGCTTTCTTTTAGCGGACCGGACCAAACCTCGGTAAAAAATGCTTTAGTGCGTTGCCGCGCGAATGGTTGTGTGGCGCCCAAGAAGAAAGGGGCCGTAAAAGCCTAAGGGCAAGTAAAAGCCTAAGGGCAAATAAAATCTTAGGTTAATATAAATGCGTAATTCACAAAAACACTATAAAAAGAGAGGAGGTGCTGGTGAGGTGCCAGAGGCTGTGCCAGCGCAGGCACCAGCAGAAGCGCAGGCACCGGCAGAAGTGCTAGTGCCAGCAGAAGCGCCAGTGCAGGCAGCAGGACCTGAAAAATGTTGCCCTTGTCCTACCGAACCACCAATTGAAGAAAAGAGTATAGCGGAAAAAAGTGAAAATTTCGTACAAGAAAAACAAGCCGCCGCAGTGGCAGCAGTTACAGGACAATTCGATGCCGCTAAAGAAGCAGTCACCGGAAAAGCGCAAGGTTTTGTGGCTAATTTGAATAAGATGGTCGGCAATGAACCGGCGCCGGCCGCTGGGGGTGGGCGTAAGCGCAGCAAGTCTAAGCGCACTAAGCGCAGCAAGTCTAAGCGCACTCAGAAGCATAAGCGAAGCAAGTCTAAGCGAACTAAGCGAACTAAGAAGTCTAAGCGAACTAAGAAGTCTAAGCGCACTTAATTTTTTTAACAATTGTAATTGCTAAAAAAATCAACGTTTTTTCCCCATCATTAAGCGTAATAAGATATACAGCCCCAATAAACCCAATACACTGTAATAAAACTTAATAACAACATCGTTGGGCATTTTACTATAATCGACGCGGCTGGCTTGTAATTTCGGCGAATACGCATCTACTTTACTGGTAAATTTTTCCGGCGCATTACCCGATATATCATTCTTTAAATCATAGGTGGATTTGGCGGGTACCCCATCAGTAAACCAGGAGTCAGGCATAAGGCTAATGTCCGTATTAATCACATAACGGGTTGCTGTGCTCTGCTCATTTGTCACAGCATCAATCGTTGGCATTGTTATAGCTTGACACGTTGGACTCGCCCCATTGACAAAAGCCATTAAAATTTGCATGGGATGGATTTGCGCGATATTGCTCATAATACCAGGCATTAACCCCCGAAACTCCGAAAAGCCAACGCCGCCGCCCATATTGGAAATAAAGGGTATTTGCCCGTCCGGCACATTATTGATATAAATCGACCGAGTCACTTTGTTGCCGGTGGCTTTATCTTCGCAGTCAACGGCCGTGTCTAGAAAAAATTTATTCCCTAAAGGTTTTCCAAAAGTCGCCCCACTCGGGTACTTGCTAGCACAACTCCCGGTCCCGCAATCTCCCGAGACTAATAAATCAATGTACCCGAGCAGCCCACCGATATCATTACCTAAGGCGTCAAAATTACCGTCCGAGCTCATACCCATCTCATCTGGCGCCTTTATGTGCCCACCGTAATCATAAGTAGGACCGAGAACTTTATCTTCTAAGGCCTGTAGACCACCCGGTCCTTGTATTGCGGAAACTTGGTCGGTCATGTATTATATTACATTTTTATTTTTTTATTCTGTATTGAGTTCGTTCCGTATGTCAGTGGCTTTATCGCTTAATTCCTGTAATTCGGCAATTTTAAGTTGTAAATCATTTATTATGCTAGCATCATTGGCCATTTGTGCTTGTTTTTCCGCAGGGGACATGGGCGTATAGGTGGTTTCTTCTTTTTCGTCTTCGTTTGCTTCTACTCCGTTTGCTCCTACTCCGTTTGCTCCTACTCCGTTTGCCCCTACTCCGTTTGCTGTACCGTCTGCAAACCCTTCTCGTCCGTCAAATGTATTGGACATATAGTTTATGAACGGGTAAAAATATTTGGCAACAAACAGCATCAGAAATATGACTATAAGCGATTTTACCAATATCATTATATTAGAGAAAGATTCTAAAATATATTTCTCTAATATAAATGCCCTTATTGCAAATATCACCCTATATAACGTGGAAAGGCTTAGCGACAAATAGCGCTGTGCCTTCTTATTCGCGACCTGATTTAACCGTAAGCGGACCGCCCTTTAAAGCCAATCCACTTAAACAGTGGCGGAAACAACTGCTGCCCACGGTAGGTAGCGGCGGGCGGCGGGCGGGCATTGGCATGCC
>Ga0214919_10000944_pt1 | contig 49153 bp, 46 predicted proteins | sample LL1503_MetaG_FD_177994 | JGI IMG/M metagenome (GOLD analysis project Ga0214919, IMG submission 177994) | Freshwater microbial communities from Lake Lanier, Atlanta, Georgia, United States - LL-1503 | ecosystem: Environmental > Aquatic > Freshwater > Lake | place: USA: Georgia | collected...
AGTTGATCTAATTCTTCTCTTAATTTTTTTAATCCTTCTGCTGTGTAATAAGATACTGTACTCATAATTTCATCATTTATATAAATAGAAAAAATCCCATCGCAACGGGATTTCTTTTTGCAAAGATATTATTTTTTAATTTATTTCAAATTTGTTTGCGTTTTAACATATGTCAAAGTTAATTAAATTAAATTTGTTAAACCATAGTAATTCAAATAAATTTATATGTATAAAATTTTTATTTTATTGTTAGTATTGCCATTTGTCTTAGGTTGTGACACGGGAAGTATTAATAATAATCCTAATATTCCTAATTATTCTGTTAATCTTCAAATAAATTTGAGTTTACCTGATTATAGTCATCTGCAGTTTGCCAGCAATCATATTGTAGATTATTCTCAAGGTGCCAGAGGAATTGTGGTTTTCAACGCTGGAAATAATTATGTCGCTTTTGATTTAGCTTGCCCAAATCAACCTTATAGCAATTGTGCCACACCAATGACTATAAATGGCATAAATGCCACTTGTAATTGTGATAGCACTGTTTACAATTTGTTCTCAGGACAAAGTCCAGGACAGCAATATCCTATGAAACAATATCGTGTAGATGTTAACGGAGGATATTTATATGTTACCAATTAAAATTTCAAAGTTACTCCTGCTAAGAAATTAATTCCCGCTTGAGGATAATAATAAGGGTAAACATCATACATATATCCATTGGAAACATATTGTTTGTCTAAAATATTATTCACTAAACCTGTCAAAACAATGGATTTAAAAACCGATTTAGCTTTGATTTCATATGCAATATTGAAATCGTTTACAAAGTAATCTACCAACTTAGCGGCAGGCAACTCTATGTTATTCATGAATTGTTCCCCCACATATTTTGAAAGCCAAGCAACTTGCAAACTTTCTGTTGGTTTATAAACTAAAATATTACCTGCAATTACTGATGGAGAATAGGCGATTTGTCTTGTTCCAAAATTCGCGCCAGCTACTTCTAAATCGACATTACTGTTTTGGCTTAAAGTAAAATTAGGACGAATAAAAACTTGTTTAGAAATAGCTATTGTTGCATCAACCTCAAGGCCTAAACGGAAACTTTTTTCACTATTAGAACGGATAGGATTGCCTACGTTATCTAGGTTTCCTGTTAGAATTAATTGGTCTTTGTAGGCCATATAATAGATATTAGTATCGACTTTGATTTTATCTGAAACATATCGCCAACCCAATTCATAGTCATCTAGTTTTTCAGATTTTACATTTCCACCTTCATAATCGGTTCGATTGGGTTCACGATTAGCTTTGGCATAAGAAAAATAGAAAATATTTTTAGCATTAAAACTGTAACTCATCCCCGCTTTTGGATTAAAGAAGTTAAACGTGTCATTAACTAAAGTTGGTTGGACACCATCGGCTTTATAGTTTACATTTCGAAATTGTAAATCACCATAAAGACTTATTTTTTCAGTAATCTGATAATTGGCTTTTGCAAAAATATTGCCATCTGTTTTTGTAGCTACATCATCATAGTAATGATTTCCCAATTCGCTAGTAGAAGCATAACGCGCCCAAATTACTTTACCAAAATGCTTTCCTTCATATTTATTCCAACCACCGCCAATAATGACATCCAACTTATCTTTCTTATAATTAGCAGAAAAAGTTGTTCCATAAAAATCATTATCTAGCCATTTTTGACGTATTAAATCTGTCGTATTAACAATCGTTGCATCAACAGTGATGGGTGTTAAACCATAATCTGCAAAATTTTGTGCATTTTGATATTCTTCATAATACCCTTTTCCTTTGGTATAATGCAATGCCATGTTACCACTCCAGTTTTCTGAAAGTCTTTCATTCCAATGTAATTGATAATGATCTTGCTGATAATTATCGGTTTGGTTATCGTAGAATTTTGTGTTCCCAAAAGCATCAGTGTACATTCCAGCGTAATTAAATGTTCTTTCATTGTTTAATGTTTCACCATCAACACCATACCAAGATTGATAGGTTTTCTCTTTTCCACCAAAAACTAAGGCTTTGATTAATGTAGTTTTACCCACAAAGGTACCTTGCAAAAAATAAGATTTTAAATCAGATGAAGCTCTATCAATATATCCCTGCGAGTCAATATTGGATAATCTTCCTGCCAATTCAAAACCTCGCGCTGAGTTTTTTTCAGCATTATCATTTAAAAGTCCTGAACTAAATTTCACAGTATGCTTTCTAGTGGTAAAACTTCCGGCAGCATTAGAAATTTCGCCACTGGCTTCGTTTGAAAAACTATCGGTCAGTAAGTTCAAACTTGCCCCAAAAGCACCAGCGCCATTAGTTGAAGTTCCCACACCTCGTTGCAATTGTAAGCTTTCTACCGAAGAAGCAAAATCGGGCATGTTTACCCAATAGGCTCCACTGCTTTCTGCATCATTAAATGGAATCCCGTTTATGGTTATGTTAACGCGTGTAGCATCACTACCGCGAACACGAATTCCTGTGTAGCCCACACCATTTCCAGCATCGGAAGTAGTGACTACCGATGGCATATAGTTCATCAGGATGGGAATATCTTGACCAAGATTTCTGAGTTTAATTTCTTTTCTGTCTAGATTAGTAAACGAAACTGGTGTTTTTGTTGTCACACGAACCGCAGATACCAATACCTCATCGAGTGGGTTGACTTTGGTGGTGTCTTTTACTTTTTCTTGAGAAAAAGAGAAGAAAGAAGAAAGAAGAAAGAGAAAATAAATCAGTGCCTTGCTTCTGTTGTTTAATAAAGTTTTCATTCGTAAAAATGTTACGAATAAAAAGAGGTAATTATTCTTGATTAAAATTAAAAATTGATGTGTTCCTATGACAGCAAGTGTGCACACTTGGTTGTCATTTTTCCCTAAACAGCATTACCTGTTCTAGGTTCATTGGGTATAATCTCAGCTCGTAATTTAGAGCACCCCTTTTGAGACGAAGCAAAGATATAACTCTTTATTATAATTATCAAAGTAATTATTTTGAAATTAAAAATTTGGCTTTCTCCTGTTTTGTTTGATTTCTGAAAGATTACGTTTGGCTTTGATTCTTTTTTCGATGACGGAACGAGGAATTTTTGTTGCTTTTCTTTTCTTCGGGATAATCAAAGCATTTTTTATTAATTCGAAAAAACGTTTGATGATTATGTCTTTATTTCTTAGTTGGCTTCTATCTTCATCGCAGTTTAAAATCAATACTTTTTCGGAAGATAATTTTGAATCTAATTTGGTTTTTAGCAGCTCTTTTTCTTCGTCAGAAAATGCTTTAGAATTATTTAGATTAAACGTTAAAACCACTTTGGAAGACACTTTGTTGACATTTTGTCCTCCTGCACCAGAACTTCTAACGGCTTTGAACTGAAACTCCGAGAGCAGTATGTCAGTTTTCATACTTTGGTTGATGTGCAGGTTTGAGCAAATCATTTACTGTTTTCACTGGATTGAACGTAATCAGTGGTAATTCGACAAAAACAGTTGTCCATTTTGCCATAGCACCATTCCACAAACCTGGCAATTCGTAACTTTTTAAATCGTTGCCTTTATTGTTTTTGTGTACAATAAATCCGGTGCTATAATCTATAAATTCTGTTAAATCAAACTTTTCTCCTTTATAATTTTTGGTAGCGCAAACTAAATCTACTGGATTAAAATGGGTTGCTGTTGCCAAGATTTCTAGTTGTTGAGGATTTTGAGTATCCACTTGAGAAGTTTCTACTATTTGTAGTGAAACATTTCCTTTGGCACTTTTTACCCAAAATGGTCCACCTCCGGGTTCACCTTCATTTTTAACCATACCACAAACTCGAATTGGTCGATTTAGTTTGGTTTTTATAAAATCGATTTTATCTTCTATAGTGTATTTATAAAAATCATCCAAAATATCAATATTCAATTTGTTTTGCAGAAAATCAATTGTTGCTTGGATTGTGGTTTCATTTACCTCTTGATTATCAATGGCGGTTAAGATTTCGAAAACTTTTTGCTGAAATTCCAATAAAATACCAGCTAATCCTTTTTTATAGAGTGTTATATCTTCAATATGATTTTGTATGACATTATCTATGTTTTTAACAAAAATAATATCGGAATCAAGAGTATTCAAATTATTAATTAAAGCTCCATGTCCGCCAGGACGAAAAACCAATTCGCCTTTTTCATTTCTAAAAGGTTTATTTTGCATATCAACGGCAATAGTGTCAGTACTTTTGTCTTGATAAGAAAATCCAACATTTAGTTCGGTATTGGATTCATTTTCTGCTTTTTCTTTAACATCATCAACAATTTTTTGAAATAAATTTTCATGATGTTCCGAAACTGTAAAATGCAAATTAGATACCTTATTGGATTCTGCGTAAAAAACACATTCGTTAAGGTGTTCTTCTACCGGTGTGGCAATATGAGTATCATATTTATGAAAATTTAAAGCTCCTTTTGGTTTATTGGCAAAATCAAAATGTTCGGCAGCCAACATGGTTTTAATGAAATGATAGCTTTTTTCGTGACTTTCTAGAGAATAATAATTGTCAACTAAACTTTTTACTTTAGATTTTACTTCTTCATAAAATGGGAATTTTTCAATTCCAGCTAAAAAAATGAGAAGATTTTTATCTTTTTTCCTATTGATGTAAGCGTTTATTGTTTCATTTTCTGGTTGATAGTCATTTAAAAATTCATTCAAAAACTTGAACATTCTTGTTGCTGCGCCAGATGCAGGAACAAATTTTTTAAGTATTAAACTGTTTCTTTTAGCATCAAAAGTAGTAGCGAAATCTTGAAATTCTGCCATAGATAATTTTACAATACCATCATTTATAGTAGCTGGTTTTTCCAAATTGACTTTGGGAATTCCTGCCTCAAAAATGGAAAGTTCATTGGCGATTTTTGACAACGAAATGCCATGAGCTTTAATTTGCTCAAAATCAGATTCTGTGAAACCTTTCTCTTTTAATATATCTATTGCAATTTTTTCTTCCATTCTAAGTAGCCATAAATGGCAATAATTGTAAAAATTAAATACTGAATACTCGTAAACGAATACCCTTTAAAAAAATACATTGGTATGGAAATGATATCACCTACTATCCATAAAATCCAATTCTCTATTTTTCGTCTTGCCATTAGCCACATTCCAACGAAAAAAATTCCGGTGACTCCAGTATCAACATACGATGTCCAATGGGTAAATTTATCAAAAAATGTGTAAACCATCACTACAAATAGAATTGTTAACAGAAAAATGATGAATGACCATTTCTTTTCTAAGAATGTCATTCTTGAAATGGGATATTCTACTACATTATCTTTCTTACGTGTCCAGTGATACCAACCATAAATACTCATGACTACATAATAAAAGTTAATCATCATATCACCGAGTAATGTCCATTTCCAAAGCAAATAAACATAAATAGCTGTATTGATAATGCCTGTTGGGAAAACCCAAATATTATCTTTTTTAGCAAACCAAACGCTCAATAACCCGAAAATAATCGCAGTAATTTCCAAGACAATTTCATTGGTTGGATAGTTACTATATTTAGAAAACAGGAATTCAAGCATTAGTCAAAAAAGTTTATGTCATTTTCAAAAGCGGTACCTATGACCACCATATCAGCGCCATTTTCAAATGCTTCGTCAATTTGCTTTTTGGAACGAATTCCACCGCCAACAATCAAAGGAATTGAAATTCTTTTTGAAACAGAAGAAATCATTTCCAAAGGAATAGCTTTTTGTGCTCCACTTCCCGCTTCGAGGTAAATTAGTTTATTGCCAATCATTTCTCCTGCTTTGGCCGTTTGGGAAACGTAATCGTGATTATTTCTATCTAAAGGTTTGGTTTTACTAACTCTTTCAACAGCTGTTTCGCCACCACTTTCAATCAGAATATAACCTGTGGAAATAATTTCTAAATTTGTTTTTTCTAAAATTGGAACGGCTTCAATTTGATGTTCAATTAAATAATCAGGATTTCTTCCCGAAAGTAATTGTAGAAATAAAACACCATCCGCTTCAGCAGATATTTGGGCAGAATGACCAGGAAAAAGTAAAATTGGCAAACTTGTTTTACTTTTTATTGCAATTATTAATTCATTTAAATTGTTGCCTTCAAAAGAACTTCCTCCTACCAAAATGTGAGTTGCAGACGATTTATTTATTTTTGAAACTAGTTCAGGTATTTTATCCAAATCCAATTTTTCTGGATCCAGTAGTATGGCTAAAAGCTTTATAAGCTGAAATTTTGCACTAAGAATATTGTTGTAGATATCTTTCATTACTTCTTTTCACCCGAAGCTAAGCCGAACGGAGCGGAGTTAAAGGCACATACAAAAACATACTCTTCGATGAAATCAAAGACAATATCAAAATACTCTATACTATTATTAAATCGCAATTCGACAATACATTTTTTATCTACTAAACTAAAATCTTGCTCAAAAATATGATCTTTAAAACTAATGCCTATTTCGTTTTTTATTTTAAATACAGCTTCCTTAATGCCCCAAATAACAGTTGCTTTAATAAGTTGATTTTCCTCAGAAAGATTTTCCAAATGAAAAACATCCATAAAACGTGGCGCAATTTTTAAGGTTTTGGTTTTTAGCATTTCTATGTCAATTCCTATAGTCTCATCACTAATAGCTATAACCGAAAAATTATGGGAATGTGAAATAGAAATATATTTTGGGCTGGAAGACGGAAGATGGGAGATGGAAGTCGGAAGATGGATGTCACTTCCTACTTCCCGCTTCCCACTTCCCACTTCCGCCTTGCCGCCTGCCGGTTCTCTCAAATGTGGTTTTCCAAAATCATCATAATACAAATCAAAATCGGTGTAACCGGCCTCCATTAATAGTCTTCTCACACTCAAAAAACCTTTTTGATGACTTTCAGATTTCATGCCATCCAGTCTTGCAAGCGAAACATCTCTTAATACCACACTTCGAAATAATTCATCAAAAGTCTCCGTAATTTTCCAGAGAAAAACTTGAGTATAACTATTTAAAGAAATGATTTTGAATAACGGCATGGGTAAATTAAAATTATCTGTTTGTATTTCAGAAAATTAAGTGACTAAACAATTCACAAAAAAACAAAAAACCTTTTTTTAATTCTTTTCTATTATGTAGCTTTGCACCGAAATAAAAAAAACAAATATACATAATAGATGAGTACACAAACATTACCATTTGTAGCTTATAAAGTTAAAGATATTAACTTAGCAGCTTGGGGAAGAAAAGAAATTGAATTAGCAGAAGCTGAAATGCCCGGATTAATGGCGCTTCGTGAAGAATTTGGCACTACCCAACCTTTAAAAGGAGCTCGTATTGCAGGATGTCTTCACATGACAATTCAAACGGCTGTTTTGATTGAAACATTAATTGCTCTTGGAGCAGAAGTTACTTGGTCTTCTTGTAATATTTTTTCTACTCAAGATCAAGCTGCTGCGGCTATAGCTGCTGCAGGAATTCAAGTATATGCTTGGAAAGGTTTAGACGAAGAATCTTTTGATTGGTGTATAGAGCAAACTTTATTCTTTGGCGAAGATAGAAAACCATTGAACATGATATTAGATGATGGTGGCGATTTAACCAATATGGTTTTTGACCGTTACCCAGAATTAATTCCTGGCATAAAAGGTTTATCAGAAGAAACTACTACTGGTGTTCACCGTTTATACGAAAGAATGAAAAACGGCACTTTATTTATGCCAGCAATCAATGTGAACGACTCAGTTACTAAATCAAAATTTGATAATAAATATGGTTGTAAAGAATCGGCAGTTGATGCTGTTCGTAGAGCAACAGATATTATGTTAGCTGGAAAAAGAGTTATTGTTTGTGGATATGGTGATGTTGGTAAAGGAACTGCTGCTTCTTTCCGTGGCGCTGGTTCTATTGTAACCGTTACTGAAATCGATCCAATCTGTGCTTTACAAGCAGCTATGGACGGTTTTGAAGTGAAAAAATTAAATACCGTTATCGCTACAGCTGATATTATCATTACCACTACTGGAAACAAAGATATCGTTTTGGGTTCTCACTTTGAGCAAATGAAAGACAAAACTATCGTTTGTAACATTGGTCACTTTGACAACGAAATTGACATGGCTTGGTTAAATTCCAACCATGGTGCGTCTAAAGTTGAAATCAAACCACAAGTTGATAAATATACTATCGCAGGAAAAGACATCCTTATCTTGGCTGAAGGTCGTTTAGTAAACTTAGGTTGTGCTACAGGTCACCCAAGTTTTGTAATGAGTAACTCATTTACCAACCAAACATTGGCGCAATTAGAATTGTGGAATAACAGTGCGGCATACAAAAACGAAGTGTATATGTTACCTAAACATTTAGATGAAAAAGTAGCGATGTTACACTTAGCAAAATTAGGTGTTGAATTAGAAACGCTACGCACAGACCAAGCTGATTATATTGGTGTTGACGTTAAAGGGCCATTTAAACCTGAGTATTACAGATACTAAGAAAAGAACGAAGTACTAAACACAAAGTACGAAGTTTTAAGATAAAACCCCTTGCCTTTAAACTGAATTTAGTTCACTTTAAGGGCGAGGGGTTTTCATATAGAAATAATACCATTCTCAATAGCGCTGATTATAACGAAAATCTTCGAAGAAGTACTGTTGGAAACAAGAATATGGAATCCAAAAAACAATAGGGTTACTAGCTAAATAAAATAATTAGAATCTGAAACAAGTTCAGATTAAAAACAAAAAACCAGTTCATTACAATGAACTGGTTTTATATGATAATTAAAGTTGTTCTTATGCTTCGAATGGAAGGATAGAAACAAAAGATTTGTTTTCTCCTTTTTTCTGAAATTTCACAATTCCATCAACTTTTGCATGTAAGGTATGATCTTTACCCATGTAAACGTTTTCTCCTGGATTGTGTTTAGAACCTCTTTGTCTAACGATGATATTTCCAGCTATGGCTGCTTGACCACCATAAATCTTTACGCCTAAACGTTTGGATTCTGATTCTCTACCATTCTTAGAACTACCGACACCTTTCTTGTGAGCCATGACGTATAATTTTAAATATTAAATGTTATCTTCAGTTGCAGTAGCATCAGTTTTCTTTACTTTAGTAGCTTTTGGCGCTTTTGGCGCTGCTACTTTTACTGCTTTTTCTGCTTTTTCTACTTTAGGTTCTGCTGTTACTTTCTCTGCTTTAACCGCTTTTTTTGAACTGGTTGCGCTAATACCTTCAATCAGAATTTGAGTGAAAGATTGTCTGTGCCCATTTCTTTTCTTGTAACCTTTTCTTCTTTTCTTTTTGAAAACGATTACTTTGTCTCCTTTTAAGTGTTGTAACACTTTGGCTTCTACTGAAGCACCTTCTATAGCTGGGGCGCCTAAAGTAATGTTTCCATTATCATCTAATAAAAGAACTTTGTCAAAAGAAACTTTTGAACCTTCTTCATTAGCTAAACGGTGAACATAAACCTTTAAGTCTTTGCTTACTTTAAATTGTTGCCCTGCTATCTCTACGATTGCGTACATAACAATGATGTTTAATTAATTTTTTAAGTGTGCAAATATACTACTATTTGTTTCACACGCAACACTTTCCTAAAAAAAGTTTGTAACTACTTTTTAAGAAATTTAAAAATGTGGAAGATATTTTTTTCAATTCTTACAAATTAAAAGAAAAAAAAAGTACTTTTGATGTAACAAATCAATGGGTTGGACTACTAACCCACGTAATCAACGAAAAAATTTCAATTTTTTATGAAAAAATCACTAATCGCTTTAAGTTCAATGCTTATGCTTGGAGGAATGGCTCATGCCCAAAAGGTAGCTTTTGAGGAATATGATTTGCCAAACGGGTTGCATGTTATTTTACACAACGATCCGTCTGCGCCAGTTGTAATTACCTCAGTAATGTATCATGTAGGTTCAAAAGACGAAAACCCTGAAAGAACAGGTTTTGCTCACTTTTTTGAACATTTATTATTCGAAGGAACAGAAAACATCAAAAGAGGTGAATGGATGAAAACGGTAACTTCTAATGGGGGAACTAATAATGCCAATACCTCCGAAGATAGAACTTATTATTTCGAAGTTTTCCCATCAAACAATACTGAGTTAGGATTATGGATGGAGTCAGAACGTTTAATGCATCCTGTAATTAACCAAATTGGCGTAGATACCCAAAACGAAGTTGTTAAAGAAGAAAAAAGACTTCGTGTAGACAATCAACCTTATGGCCAATTGATTGCTGAGGTAAAGAAAAACATGTTCAAAGTGCACCCATACCGTTGGGCAACTATTGGCTCTATGGCTCACTTAGACGCATCAAAACTAGAAGAATTTCAAGCTTTCAACAAAAAATTCTATTCGCCTAACAATGCTGTTTTGGTAGTAGCCGGGCAAATTGACGTAGCTCAAACCAAAGCTTGGATTGAAAAATATTTTGGTCCAATTCCAAGGGGAGTAGAATTGAAAAAAGAAACTTTTGTTGAAGCACCAATTACAGAGACTATTCATGCTTCTTTTGAAGATTCAAACATCCAAAAACCAATGGTGGTTGCTGCCTACAGAACCCCATCAATGAAAACTCGTGACGCTAGAATTTTAGATATGATTTCTACTTATTTAAGTGAAGGAAAAAGTTCAAAATTGTATAAAAAAATTGTTGACGATAAAAAAATGGCCCTACAAATTGGCGCATTCAACTATAGTCAAGAAGATTACGGTCAATATATTCTTTATGGAATGCCACAAGGCGAAAACACTTCAGTTGATTTAATAAGAGAAATTGATGAAGAAATTGTGAAACTACAAACTGATTTGATTTCTGAGAAAGATTTTCAAAAATTACAAAACATCAATGAAAACAACTATGTTGACAACAATGCAAGTGTTGAAGGTGTTGCAGAAAATTTGGCGACATACTATTTATTGTATGGCGATGTAAATCTAATCAATACTGAAATTGACATGTATCGTTCTATCACTCGTGAAGAAATTAGAGCTGTGGCAAAAAAATTCTTAAATCCTAATCAGCGTTTAATCCTTGATTACGTTGCTGCAAAAGACAAAGCTGACTCGAACGAAGGTGAACAGGCGAAGCAAAACAAATAAACTTAAGAAAATGAAAAAATCAATTATAATAGTATCAAGCTTGTTTTTAACTTTTATTATGCAAGCACAAGACAGAACTCAGCCGAAACCAGGTCCAGCACCATCAATAAACATAAAAAAACCAGAAACTTTTTCGTTGCCAAACGGATTAAAAGTTTTAGTAGTTGAAAACCATAAACTTCCTAGGGTTTCATTTAATTTAAGTATAGACAATACTCCCTATGCTGAAGGAGATAAAAAAGGTGTTGATGATTTAACAAGTAGCTTAATCGGAAACGGTTCAACAAAAACATCTAAAGATGCTTTCAATGAAGAAATCGATTTTCTAGGAGCAAACATAAACTTCTTTTCGTCTGGCGCATATGCAAGCGGATTGTCAAAATATGCTTCAAGAATCCTGGAATTAATGGCAGAAGGTGCTTTGTCGCCAAACTTTACTCAAGAAGAATTTGATAAAGAAAAAGATAAATTAATCGAAGGCTTAAAAACGCAAGAAAAAAGTGTTACAGCGGTAGCAGGAAGAGTTGAAAACGTTTTAGCTTATGGTAAAAGTCATCCTTCTGGTGAATACCTTTCAGAAGAAACCATTAATAATGTTTCTTTAGCAGACGTAAAAAACAACTACAGAACTTATTTTGTTCCTGAGCATGCTTATTTAGTAGTAGTAGGAGATGTAAAAATCAAAGAAGTGAAAAAAACAGTTGAAAAACTATTTGGATCATGGGTAAAAGCAACAGCTCCAAGATTAACATATACTAATCCTAGCAATGTTCAATACACACAAATCAACTTTGTGGATATGCCTAATGCGGTTCAATCTGAAATTTCATTGATTAATACGGTAAACTTAAAAATGTCTGACCCAGATTTCTTCCCAGTTATCCTAGCAAATCAAGTATTTGGAGGAGATTTCAACAGTTACCTAAACATGAATCTAAGAGAAAAACACGGTTGGACCTATGGCGCACGTTCTAGTGTAGGGTTTAACAAAAATGTTTATAGTATGTTTAAAGCCAATTCTCAAGTAAGAAATGCCGTTACTGACAGTTCCGTTGTAGAAGCTCTAAAAGAACTGAAAAAAATAAGAACTGAAAAGGTTACGGATGAAATGCTAAACAGTGTAAAAGCGGGATACATTGGACGTTTTGTGATGCAAGTTGAAAAACCTGCCACTGTAGCTCGTTATGCTTTAAACATAGAGACAGAAGGTTTACCAGCAGATTTTTATGAAAACTATATCAAAAACATCAATGCTGTTTCGGCGGATGATGTTATGAGGGTAGCTAATAAATATATGTTAGCTGATAATTTAAGAATTGTCATTACTGGCAAGGGATCAGAAGTAATTACTGCATTAGAAAATCTAAAAATCCCGATGTTCTATTTCGATAAATTTGGTAATCCTACTGAAAAACCAGCAATGAAAAAACCAGTTCCTGCGGGAGTTACTGTTAAAACTGTAATTGATGGTTATGTTAAAGCTATCGGAGGTGACAAAGCAATTAAAACAGTAAAATCAATCTCTTTTAATGGTACTACCAAAATTCCACAAGCACCAATGCCTTTGTCTTATTCTTTAAAAACAGACTCGAAAGGAAGAATGGCACTAGAATTATCAATGGCAGGAATGGGTTCTTTGATGAAACAAGTAGTGAATGGTAATACTGCTTATGTGTCTCAACAAGGCCAAAAGAAAGTTCTTGAAGGAGAGGAATTAGCAAAAGCAAAAGAGAATGCTGTACTATTCAATGAAACGTTGTTAGCAACAAAACCTGGGGTAACAGTTACAGGAGTTGAACCAATGAATGGTGGCGATGCTTATACTGTTTTGGATGGTGATACTACCTATTTCTTTGACGTAAAAACTGGTTTTAAAACTGCAGAGTCAACTACAGATGAAAAAGGAGGTGAAAAAATGACAAGCATTACTTATTTCAATGATTATAGAGATGTAAAAGGAGTGAAAGTTCCTTTCAACACTATTATGAATGTTGGAATTGAATTAGATATCAAAGTTGATGATGTGAAAATTAACGAAGGCATTTCAGATGCTGATTTTCAATAGCCGATACATTTTTCAATAAATTAAAAGTCCCGAATACTCGGGACTTTTTTATTTTTTGTTTGCTAAATAAACGCCTATCAAAATTATAAATGCACCAAAAAACTGTAATGATGTAAGCATCTCATTATCCAAAATCCCCCACAGGAAAGCCACCACAGGAATCAAATAAGTAACCGAAGTAGCGAAAACAGGAGTAGAAATTTGTATCAGTTTATAAAAAAACACATTGGCAATACCAGTACCGATAATACCCAAAATGGCTACAAAAATCATCGCGTGTTGCACTTCTTCTACTTGAACCACCGAAAAGAAATCGGTAAAAGACAATACAATTAAAGCAGGAAACAACATCACTAAAAAGTTCCCAACGGTTATGGTCAATGGTTTCAAATCGGATAAATATTTTTTGATAAAGTTCACATTCATCGCATAACAGACAGAAGCAATCAAGACCAAAATGGTATACCAGTAATTCTGATTCGGGTTGTGAATGGCACCGTTGAAAATCAACAACATTGTACCGATAAGCCCTACGATTACGCCAAAAATTTGCGTCCGCTTAAAATCTAAACCAAAAACAATCGCGCCAAGAATTAGCGTATTCAGGGGGGTTAAAGAATTGAGAATTGAACTCACCGTACTGTTGATCTCTGTTTGAGCAATCGCAAAAAGGTAAGCCGGTATAAAAGTCCCGAATAAAGAAGTCAAGGCGATGTATTTCCATTTGTGCAGCGGAATGGTCAATATGTTTTTAAAACCAACTGTCAAAAGAAACAAGGCACAAAAAATAATTCGAAGTGAACCCAACTGAAATGGGTTTAAACCTATCAATCCTTTTTTTATTAAAATAAATGAACTTCCCCATATCAGGGCAAGAACAAAAAGAATTAACCATTTTAACTGATGTGATTTCATAGTTGTGTTTTTCGAGTTCAAATTTTGTAATTATTTTAAGAATAATATCTTAAATTTTTAATTATTTTTGTTTAAATAAAAACCATTGATTAATAAATATATCACAATGAATTTTTTAAAATCTTTATTGACCTTAACTCTCGTGTCTGGTCTATTTTTTAGTTGCAAAGAGAAAGCATCAAAACTTGTAGAAGAAACAAAAACAGAACAAAAAGTAGGAACCGTTGCTGCAAAACCGCATACAGCGAGTTTCAAAATTGAAGGAATGACATGCGCGATTGGGTGTGCTAAAACCATAGAAACCAAATTATCAAAAATGAATGGTGTTCAAAAAGCTGCTGTTGATTTTGACAATAAAGAAGCTATCGTTAATTTTGATACTGCTGTTCTTTCCTCAAAAGATATAGTAGATGCAGTTCAAACTACTGGCGATGGTGAAACGTATAAAGTTTTAGAAGTTAAGGTTAATTAAACCATAAACTAAACTAAAAAAGGAACTCAATGAGTTCCTTTTTTTATTTCCATTTAATCGTTTCCAACAAACGCTGCATATCATTTTTGACATAGTCCGCTGCGGGCATGATCGAATCATAATTTGGTTTCGCATAAAAATAAATAGAACCTGTTACAAAGTGTTTAATGCTGTCTGTAGCATAAAAAAGCGAATTCGTCGCAGCATTTCCATCAACGCCGTAAAACATTCCGTATACCTTTTTATCACTATTTATATAAGGCTGTTCCAAAATATCATCGGCTTTTATAACGTGTTTATAGGTTAGTGTTTGAGCATCTTTCAACAAATCATTCAGATTGTTATCTACCGTTTTATAGTTAAGGTAAATAGTTGCCTTCATTTTTGGATATTTAATTGAAAAATTACAATTTTTATCTTGTGTGATTATGGCATCTTCATTCATATCAAATTCAAACGGACAATCATTACTAAAGTGAGCATATGTAGCAACTGGATAATCTAAGCGCAACTGACTTGCTGGTTTTGGTAGCACATCATTTTTGCAACTATTAGTAAAAATCAAAATCATTCCCAAATAGCATAAACCAATTATTTTTTTTATCATGCTGTAATTATTCTAATGTTACTTTTAATTGTTTTATCCTTTTCTTATCCACCACTTCAATGGTGAAATATACATTTGAAAAATGAATTTTTTGTCCTTTTTTGGGAAAGTTACCTAATATTTCTAAAATAAATCCTGCTAAGGTTTCAGCTTCCCCTTTTCTATTTTCAAAAGCTTCCTCATCAACATCTATAATTCTATAGAAATCTTTTAAGTTTATTTTCCCTTCAAAAAGGAAATTTTTATCATCTATTTGCGAAAAATTTAAATTTTCATCATCAAATTCATCCGAGATATCACCCACAATTTCTTCAATTACATCTTCTAAAGAAACTAATCCTGATGTTCCGCCATATTCGTCAACAACGACTGCTAAGTGACTTTTCATGCGTTGAAAATCTTTTAGTAAATCATCTAGTTTTTTATTCTCGGGAACAAAAAATGGTTCTCTTATCAATTTATTCCAATCGAATTCTTTTTTATTGATATGAGGAATTAAATCTTTCACGAACAAAATTCCTTCTATATGATCAATATTTTCTTTATAAATAGGAATTCTTGAATATCCTTTATCAATAATCTTTGGGCAAATCTCAGCAAATGTTTCATCAATTTCAATAGCAAAAACATCTATTCTTGGACTCATAACTTGCTTTGTGTCAGTATTCCCGAAAGAAACAATGCCTTCTAAAATTTTTTGTTCATCAAACGTTGTGTCTTCCGAAGATGTTAATTCTAAAGCTTGTGATAATTGGTCAACCGATATACTTGTTTTTTGTTTTCCTAGTTTTTCATGCAAAAAAACAGTAACAGCTCGCATTGGCAAACTTATGGGAGATAATAGTTTATCCAAAATAGTCAAAGGTTGTGCAATAAATTTTGAAAATTTCATGTTGTTCCTACTAGCATAAACTTTGGGTAAAACTTCACCAAACAACAATATCAAAAAGGTTATTAGTATGACTTCTACAATAAATTTTATTATTGGAGATTGTATGGAAGCGAAAATTTCATTGCCTACATATGAAAAAATGATTACCACGCCAATATGACTGAAATTATTGGCAACTAATATCGTGGCTAATAATTTTTTTGGTCGTTGTATCAGTTTTGAAATTAGATTAGCTTTTGAGGCATCTTCTTCTGAAAGAATTTTTAAATCATTTTGGGTTAGTGAAAACAGTGCTATTTCCGCAGCAGAAACCATAGCAGAGGAAAATAAGAAAAAAACAATAGCTATACTTCCAAAAAGTAAGTTTGTATCTAAATTAGCTAATAAAGTTAAACTGGGCTCAGAGTCCAATAGTGTCATGGTTAATTAAACAATATCAAAAAGGCAAGTCGTTTTCTGGTCTAGCCGAGTTAGATTCTTCAAAATTAGTGTTTTTTGTGTCTAAATTTTGGGGAGATTTTACTCCGTCAATCTCTTTTTTTGTTGTCAGAAAAGTAAACTCGGTAACTTGAATTTCAGTGGTATATTTTGTTGTTCCATCTTCAGCTTGCCATTGACGTGATTTTATTCTGCCTTCTACAAATATTTTATCTCCTTTGGATAAATATTTTTCACAAATTTCGGCAGCTTTATTTCTTACCACCAAATTGTGCCATTCTGTAGAAGTAATTTTTTCGTTTGTTTGCTTATTAATATAAACTTCATTGGTAGCCAAAGGAAAGCGGCCAATGCAATTTCCTCCTTCAAAATAATGCATCTTCACCTCATCTCCAAGATGACCTATTAGCATTACTTTATTTAATGTACCGTTCATTTTTTATTTAAATGTTTACCTCAAATTTAGTGCTTTTTTTGAAAACTAAAACCATTCTTTTTCAATAAAATTATAAATTACAATAGGATAGGGTAATTCCGAAGCTGATTTACAGTCAATTCCATTTTCAATAGTGCCGTTAACTTTAATTTTCCAAAATTTGATGTATAAATGTTGGTGTGACAATTTGTGAATCAAAGTTTCCGAATTCCATAACTCTAAAGTGTCAATTGTATTGTTTACAAAGTTTTGGTTTTGAATTAATTCTAAAAGATTTTGTATTTTATCATCTTTTTCTGTTTCAAGTAATGGGAACTCATATAGATTGTGCCAAATGCCTTTTTCGGTTCGTTTCCTTACGATTGTTTTATTTGTAGAATCTGAAAAAACCAAATAATTAAAAAAACGGTGCCTCACTTTTAATTTTTTCAATTTTACTGGCAGCTGTGTCACTTTTTTGTTTTTTAAAGCCAAACAACTCTTGTTAAAAATACAATTGCCACAATCCGGATTTTTTGGAACGCACTGTAAAGCTCCAAATTCCATTATGGCTTGATTGAAAATATTGGCTTTTCCTGTGGGCAACAATTCGTTTGCTAGTTGAGTAAATTCTTTTTTTGCTACAGACGAAGCAATATCAGTCTCAATATCAAAATAACGAGACAAAACTCGAAAGACATTACCATCAACTACGGGGACATCTTCATTGTAAGCAAAAGAAGCTATTGCCGCAGCAGTATATTCGCCGATGCCTTTTAGTTTTACTAATTCAATATACGTTTTTGGAAATTCACCATTGAATTCAGAAGCTATTTTTTTTGCCGTTTGATGTAAGTTTCTTGCGCGAGAATAATATCCTAATCCTTGCCAAAGTTTTAATACTTCTTCTTCAGTCGCATTTGCTAGGTCAAAAACGTCAGGAAAGGCATTTGTAAAACGTAAAAAATAAGGGAGCCCTTGCGCTACTCTTGTTTGTTGGAGCATTATTTCGGAGAGCCAAATAGTATATGGATTACTATTATTTCGCCATGGCAAATCACGTTTATATTGTAAATACCATTGAATTAGAGAGTTGGAAAATTTCATAGCTGAATTAATGTTTGCAAAAATAAATCTTTATGTGATTAAATTTTAATAGATTATGCTTGAAATATTGTTTTTTAAATTCATATATTTGCAACCTTAAAAAATTACACATAATATTTAAATACGAAAGAAAATGACGAAAGCAGATATCGTAGCAAAGATTTCAGAAAAATTAGGTCTTGAAAAAGGAGATATTCAAGCAACTGTTGAAGCGTTTATGGAAGAAGTGAAAAATTCTTTAGAAACTGGAGACAATGTTTATTTACGAGGTTTTGGTAGTTTTATTATAAAAACAAGAGCTGAAAAAACGGGAAGAAACATATCTAAAAATACAACTATCAAGATTCCGGCACACAATATTCCGGCATTCAAACCTGCTAAAGTATTCGTTGAATCAGTTAAAACAAATACTGAAATAGCAGTATAAAACTTATTTATTAATCACAAAAAATTAACTTATGCCAAGTGGTAAAAAAAGAAAAAGACATAAGGTAGCTACTCACAAACGCAAAAAGAGAGCGAGAGCTAACCGACACAAAAAGAAAAAGTAGTTCTAAACTACTTTTCTTTTTTTAAAAAGTTCATTGAAATCGAAAATTAGTAATCAGTGGTAGTAAATAGTAATCCTTTTTACTGCAAACTAAAAACTGAATACTACTATTTCACCGGGTAATACAATACCTGTTTAAATTGTTTAATCCATCCTTGTAAAGTTGATGATTGATAGTTTATAGTTAATGGATTTTTCCAACAACCAACAACCGACAATCAACAACTAACATGGATAAAAATTTACAACATGAATAAAGAATTAATCATCCGTAGTGGTGAAGATGCTGTAGATTTTGCCTTATTAAAAGATGGAAAACTAATTGAATTACATAAACAAGAAGAAACAAGCAACTTCCAAGTAGGCGATATTTTTATTGCCAAAATCAGAAAACCAGTTGCAGGCTTGAATGCTGCTTTTGTAAATGTTGGCTATGAAAAAGATGCCTTTTTACATTATCATGATTTAGGCCCTAATTTAGCTTCTTATTTAAAATTCATAAAACTTGTAAGCGCAGGTAAACTAAAAGATTTTTCCCTAAAAAACTTTCAGTTTGAAAAAGAGATTGATAAAGACGGAAGTATATCTGATATACTTAGTGCTAATCAGTCATTATTAGTTCAAGTAGTCAAAGAACCTATTTCTACTAAAGGTCCAAGAATAAGCTCAGAGCTTTCATTTGCAGGACGTTTTGTGGTTTTAGTCCCTTTTTCGGATAGAGTATCTATTTCTCAAAAAATAGAATCGAAACAAGAGAAGGACAGACTAAAAAAACTAGTACAATCTATCAGACCAAAAAGTTTTGGTGTTATTGTGAGAACAGTAGCCGAAGGCAAAAGCATAGCAGAATTAGAAAAAGATTTGCAGAACTTAATGAATAGATGGACTGCAATGAGTAAAAAATTACCAACAGCTCATCATCCGTCAAAGATACTAGGAGAGATGAATAAAGCTTCCTCTATTTTGAGGGATGTATTCAACGATACTTTCACGAGTATTCAGATAGATAATGAAGAGTTGTACCAAGAAACAAAGGACTATTTAGCCGAAATAGCTCCTGAGAAACAAAAAATAGTTAAGCTTTACCAATCTAAAGACACTCCGTTGTTTGAGAAATATCATATCGAACGACAAATTAAGACTTCTTTTGGGCGAACTGTATCAATGAGCAAAGGTGCTTATTTGATTATAGAGCACACTGAAGCTCTTCACGTCATTGATGTGAATAGCGGTAATCGTTCTAACAAAGCGACCAATCAGGAAGACACTGCCATGGAGGTTAATATGATTGCTGCTGCGGAGATTGCAAGACAATTGCGTCTTCGTGACATGGGCGGAATCATTGTAGTGGATTTTATTGATTTACAAAATCCAGATAACCGTCAGGAGTTGTTCAACTTTTTGAGAGAAGAGATGAGCGATGATAAAGCAAAACACAAGATTTTACCTCCGAGTAAATTTGGCTTAGTCCAAATTACTAGACAAAGGGTAAGACCTGAAGTAAATATTGAAACAAGAGAAGAAAATCCTAATAACTTGATGAGCGATGTTGATGCTCCTATTCAGATTATAGATAAGATTTCTTTTTCGCTTGAAAAGATTATAAAAGACCACAAGAGTGTGAAATTAAATGTTCATCCTTTTGTAGCCGCATACCTTAAAAAAGGTTTTCCATCATTACGCTCAAAATGGTTTTTTGAGCATAAAAAATGGGTAAAAATCATACCACGTGACGCTTACACGTATCTTGAATACCGTTTCTTCGATGAAGAAGGAAAGGAAATTAAGGAATAAATAAAAAACCGCCTTTCGAGAGATAGGCGGTTTTTTTATTTATCGCTTTTTTAGCATATGAATAGTGTGTCAAGAATAACTTATCCTCGTTTTGAAGCAAAAAAACGGACCAACAAGTCACTACATTCTTGCGCTAGTACACCTTTCATTACTTCGGTTTTTGGATGAAGTTTTGTTCCAAGAGCTTCAAAACCTCTTTGATCATCGGAAGCACCAAAAACTATTTTGGAGATTTGGCACCAATATAATGCTCCGGCACACATCTGACATGGTTCTAAAGTAACATATAAAGTACATCCTTTTAAATATTTTCCACCTATGAAATTAGCTGCCGAAGTGATAGCCTGCATTTCGGCATGAGCGGTAACATCGGTGAGCATTTCGGTGAGGTTATGACTACGGGCAATGATTTTATTATCAATGACAATAAGCGCGCCAACAGGAATTTCGCCTTTATCGAAAGCTACTTCGGCCTCTTGTAAAGCTTTCTTCATGAAATATTCGTCAGTGAAAGGGTTTTCCATAAAACAAAAATACAATTTCAATTCGTACATTTGCCTTATGTCTAAAAAATTGCTTGACCATATTACTAATCCTACTGATTTGCGAAAATTGGATGTTGCTCAATTGCCACAATTGGCCAAAGAATTACGCGACTTTATTATCGATATTGTTTCGGTAAAAGAAGGACATCTTGGTGCCAGTCTTGGTGTAGTTGAATTAACTATTGCTTTGCATTATGTTTTTGATACGCCCAATGATTTGTTGGTTTGGGATGTAGGACATCAAGCATATGGACATAAAATATTGACTGACCGCAGAAAAAAATTTGCTTCCAATAGACAATTAGGTGGTATTTCGGGTTTTCCTAGACGAAGTGAAAGTGTTTATGATACTTTTGGTGTTGGGCATTCCTCTACCTCTATTTCAGCGGCTTTGGGCATGGCAATTGCTTCGCATTTGAAAGGTGATAATAAACATCATATAGCAGTAATAGGTGATGCTTCTATTGCTAGCGGAATGGCGTTTGAAGGTTTAAATCATGCTGGAGTTACTGATGCTAATTTGTTGGTTATTCTTAATGATAATGCTATTGGGATTGACCCGAGTGTGGGTGCTTTGAAAAATTATTTGACAGCTGTCAAAGAAGGGAAAAACCCAAAGCAGAATAATATGATTAAATCCTTAAACTTTGATTATTCTGGTCCAATTGACGGGCATGATTTGCCAACATTAATCAAAGAATTAGAGCGATTAAAAAAAGTAAAAGGGCCCAAGTTTTTACACATTATCACCACCAAAGGCAAAGGCTTACAACAAGCCGAAGATGACCAAGTGAAATACCATGCTCCAGGAAAATTTGACGCTTCAACTGGAGAAATACTGAAAAAATCAGAGGAAAATTTACCGCCGAAATTTCAGGATGTTTTTGGATTGACGTTAGTAGAATTAGCTAGAAATAATTCGAAAATCATTGGGATAACTCCTGCTATGCCTAGCGGAAGTTCTATGAAGTTTATGATGGATACTTTTCCTGAACGCGCTTTTGATGTGGGTATTGCTGAACAACACGCCGTGACACTTTCCGCAGGAATGGCTACGCAAGGGATGGTGGTTTTTTGCAACATTTATTCTACTTTCTTACAACGCGCTTATGACCAAGTAATCCACGATGTAGCCTTGCAAAATTTGCCTGTGATTTTCTGTTTGGATCGAGCGGGTTTGGTGGGCGAAGATGGCGCCACGCATCACGGCGTATTTGATTTGGCCTATTTGCGATGCATTCCAAATATGATTATTTATGCTCCGAAAGATGAACTTGATTTACAAAATATTTTATACACCGCATCTTTGAGATTAAAACATCCGATTGTTATACGCTATCCAAGAGGAAGAGGAAAAAATACTGATTGGAAATTCCCAACTGATTTTCAGAAGATAGAAATAGGAAAAGCTTTAAAACTTAAAAAAGGTAAAAAAGTAGCCATACTTTCTACAGGAACTATAGCCAATAATGTTACCGCAGCATTGGCGGAAATAGAAGATGATGGTCATTTTGCCCACTATCATTTTGGTTTCGTCAAACCGTTAGACGAAAAGAAACTGCACAAAATTTGTAATAAATTCTCCACCATTATTACTGTAGAAGATGGTGTTACTACTGGCGGTTTTGGTAGTGCTGTTTTAGAATTTGCTGCTAAAAATGATTACGTCAATGAAATCTTTCTATGTGGTGTGCCTGATTATTTTATTGAACACGGTACGATTGACGAGTTACAGCAATTCTGCAATATTGATGTTGATGGGTTGCGATTACTATTCACAGGATTGCTTGAGGAAGAAGAGGAAGAAGATTAAGCCGTTACAATTTTATTCAACTGAACCGCTTTTCCATCGGTCAGCATAGAGATGAAATGACAAATGTGCAATAATCTGTCGTAAAGATTTTCTTTTTCAAGATGGTGTTTTTCGGGCAAGATTTTCAAAAGTAATTTGTCATAATTCGTTGCTTTCCCTTCGTAATTGTTGTTGTATGCCGTAATGAATTTATCCAATAAATTATTGATGATTTGGTAACCCGAAAGTTCTTTTTCGATAACTTCTCGACTTTGGTAAATGTTCTTTATGCTCAGCTTGATGATGTCGTCCATTTGGGCTTTATATTTGCTCTTATCCGTTAAGGCAAAATGGAATTTTCCTTGTAGAATAGCTTCTTCGTTTTCGATAAATACACGAACAGAATCGTTGATAAGGTTTCCAATTGCCAATGCGCGCAAGTAACTGATGCGGTCTTCTTTGGTAGTAAGGGTTTGGTATTTGGCAGTATCAATAGTGTCTTTTACCAATTTGATTAAATATTCCAAAGCAAAATCTTCTGAAACTAAACCCAGGTTTATACCATCTTCAAAATCAATTATCGTATAGCAAATATCATCAGCTGCTTCGACTAAAAAAGCCAGCGGATGGCGTTCGTAACCTATATCATCACCTGTTTTATTGGAAATCATTCCCAATTCTTCGGCTACTTCTTTGAAGAAGTTATTATCTGATTGGAAGAAACCATATTTTTTATCGGCTATGTTTTTGGTTGGTTTCTTTGGTAAACTTTCTTTGGGATATTTAGTAAAAGCGCCAAGCGTTGCATAAGACAAACGCAAACTTCCTTCAATACCTGGACGAGAACTAGTTAAAACCGAAAACCCATTGGCATTGCCTTCAAAATCGATTAAATCTTGCCATTGTTTTGGGGTCAATTGGTCTTTGAATTGTTGCCCTTTACCAATAGAAAAATATTCGCCAATAGCTTTTTCTCCTGAATGCCCAAAAGGTGGATTTCCTATATCGTGAGCCAAAGCTGCAGCTGCTACGATAGCTCCAAAATCATTCATGTGATACCCATGAATTGCTGCCAGATGCGGGTATTTTTCTATTATTTTTTTCCCCACTAATCTACCTATGGAACGACCAACAACCGAAACTTCCAAACTGTGAGTTAGCCTTGTGTGCACAAAATCAGTTTTAGACAATGGAATCACTTGAGTTTTATCTTGTAAACTACGAAAAGCAGACGAAAAGATAATTCTATCATAATCAACTTCAAAGCCTAGACGCGTGTCGTCTTGTTCTATGCGTAGCCTTTTGCTAGTATCGCCTTGGCGTTTTAGAGATAAAAGTTGTTCCCAGGTCATATTGATTTAAGATTTAGGAATTGAAGAATTAGGATTTATAAATCAAAGATACATTTTTAAATTACTATTTTCGTGCAAATACTACAGACAACGCTTAACCTCTTTGTATAGGCAAAATATACGCGCTTTTTTTGGCTACTTTTGGCACAAATTCTTCCTTATCCGAAGTAGTTCTGAGGAGTTCAATTACCACTATTATCATTTTCATCTTGTGCTGCAGAATAAAATAACCGTTTCTTTTCTGCTAATAAGTTTTTGTTCACTACATAAGTTTTTGAAATGGTATCGTGCCAACCTCTTCCTGAAATGCCTATAAATGAAAAAGCATTAAATGGAATTAAGCGACATAAGGAACGAATTAAAATGGTTTCGTGGCTAGGTTTTTCGCCATTTTCATCCACTACTATGGTTTGGGTGAAATATTTGCCAACCGTTCTTGCTGTAAATATTTCACAAATATTGTAATACAATAAAGCAATACCAGTAGTAATGGTATATTGTAAAATTGTATTGGTTCCTAAATTATTTATAAAGGCCTTTTCTCCTTTAGCTTCAATATTGGCAGCGATGATAACTAGCACAATGAAAAACAACAGAACCTCTATTAATGTATCAATCAATAAGTTCAAAAATCGTTGACTAAGTGAGGCGTAAATGTCTTGAGAAACATAAAATTGCCTTTTACTATTATTTTGCATAGTCGCTATTATTCCTTTTGATTAGCCAAAAAGAAATTTTTAGATTTCTTTGGATATTGATTGTAACTTTTGTCGCTTGGATTTGCAATTACCGATTTGATATTGATTTCATCTCCGAGTTTGAAACCAGCTTCAGTATATTTAAAATCCAATAAATATTCACCACAAAAATAGTTGCCATTTTGGTCTTTTTCTATGATGCCGGTATACACTCCTTTTTCTTTTGACATGATGCTTTTATTTATGTTCTCAAAAGTAGTTAAAATGAAAACAGCCATCAAGTGATAGCTGTATTTCTTTATTTTAAATTCTTTACTCTATTTTCAAATTAAGAACCACACATTTCACAATCATCTCCGCCAGTTCCTGCAGCGTTCCTTGCTCTTTCTACCATTGCGGCAAAATCTTCCGCGGTCATTTCACCGTTTTCTACAGGAGCTACAACTTCTACTGCAACTGCTGCTGGTTTATCTATTATGGCTGGTTCTGCTTTTTTATCGTTGTTCAGCGTGAATTTGATAGCATCAACGGCCGCTTTAGTTCTTAAATAATACATACCTGTTTTCAAGCCGCTTTTCCATGCGTAGAAATGCATCGAAGTCAATTTAGCATAATTGGCATCTTGCATAAATAAGTTCAACGATTGTGATTGGTCAATGAAATAACCTCTGTGGCGCGACATATCAATAATATCTTTCATAGACATTTCCCAAACCGTTTTGTATAGTTCTTTTAAATCATCCGGAATATTCAAACCTTGAACCGAACCATTGTCTCTCATTAATTCTTGTTTCAATTCTTCTGTCCACAAACCAAGATTTACTAGGTCTTCTAATAAGTGTTTGTTAACCACAATAAACTCTCCAGATAATACACGACGGGTGTATATGTTAGAAGTATAAGGTTCGAAAGCTTCGTTATTACCTAAAATCTGAGAAGTTGAAGCGGTTGGCATTGGCGCTACTAATAACGAGTTTCTCACTCCATGTTTTACCACTTGCTTTCTTAATGAAGCCCAATCCCATCTTCCTGATAATTCCTCATCTTTAATGTTCCAAAGGTTGTGTTGAAATAATCCTTCTGAAATTGGCGAACCTTTAAAGCTTGAATAGGGCCCTTCTTCTTTTGCCATTTCCATAGAAGCGGTAACAGCTGCAAAGTATAAAGTTTCGAATATTTCTTGGTTTAATTGTTTAGCTTCATCACTGGTAAATGGCATTCTTAATAAGATGAAAGCATCGGCTAAACCTTGTACACCCAATCCAACTGGACGATGACGCATATTAGAGTTTTCGGCTTCTTTTACTGGATAGTAATTTCTATCGATTACTTTATTTAAGTTTCGTGTAACGCGCTTAGTCACATTGAATAACAATTCGTGGTTGAATTGTCCGTTATCAATAAACATAGGTAAGGAAATTGAAGCCAAATTACAAACTGCAATTTCATCTTCAGAAGTATACTCCATAATTTCTGTACACAAGTTTGACGAACGAATAGTTCCCAAATTCTTTTGATTTGATTTTCTATTCGCTGCATCTTTATACAACATGTATGGTGTTCCCGTTTCGATTTGTGATTCTAAGATTTTCTCCCAAAGTTCACGAGCTCTGACCGTCTTTCTTCCTTTTCCTTGTGCTTCGTAAGAAGTATATAATGCTTCAAATTCGTCTCCGTAAACATCATATAAACCAGGACATTCGTTAGGACACATTAAAGTCCAATGTATGTCTTGCTCTACGCGCTTCATAAATAAATCGGATGTCCACATTGCGAAGAATAGGTCACGTGCACGCATTTCTTCTTTACCAGTATTCTTTTTTAAATCTAAGAATTCAAAAATATCAGCATGCCAAGTTTCCAAATAAATAGCGAAACTTCCTTTACGTTTTCCACCACCTTGATCTACATAACGTGCTGTATCATTGAATACACGCAACATGGGAACAATCCCATTAGAAGTACCGTTTGTACCACGAATATAAGATCCTGTTGCGCGCACATTGTGAATTGACAAGCCAATTCCACCTGCCGATTGTGAGATTTTAGCAGTTGATTTTAGTGTATCATAAATTCCATCAATGCTATCATCTTTCATAGATAACAAGAAACAGGATGACATTTGTGGTTTTGGAGTTCCAGCATTGAATAAGGTTGGGGTAGCATGTGTAAAGAATTTTTTCGACATTAAGTCGTAGGTCTCAATAACAGCATCTAAATCGTTCAAGTGAATTCCTACAGCAACACGCATCAACATATGTTGCGGACGCTCCACGATTTTACCATTTATTTTAAGCAAATACGAACGCTCTAAAGTTTTAAAACCGAAGTAATCGTAATTGAAATCACGATTATATATGATATGAGAGTTTAAAAACGCAGCGTTTTCTTGAATTACGTTATGTACTTCTTCTGAAAGTAAAGGAGCTTTTTGATTGGTTCTAGGATTTACATAAAAGTACATTTCGCTCATCGTTTCTGAGAACGATTTGTTGGTGTTTTTATGTAAATTTGAAATTGCAATTCTTGCCGCTAACTGAGCATAATCAGGATGTGCAATAGTCATGGAAGCGGCTGTTTCTGCAGCTAGATTATCTAATTCTGACGTAGTAACACCATCATACAATCCCTCAATTACTCTCATTGCCACTTTTACAGCATCTACCAAATCGTTTAAACCATAGCATAGTTTTTTAATTCTATCCGTGATTTTGTCGAACATTACTGGCTCTTTGTGGCCGTCTCTTTTTACTACGTACATAATTTTTGTTTTTTGTGAAATAGAAAATCCCTTCCCTATTTCGGTTTATTTGTAATTTATGCTAAACTTGTTTCAGCATCTATTTTATTGTATGATTTTAAAATAATCTGAAAAGAGTTTAAATTAAAAATCAGCGTCGAAAGTAATTTTACTTGCTTCCGAATCGGTGTTCATTACACCTGCTTTTTGGTATTCTGCCACGCGTTTTTCAAAGAAATTAGTTTTTCCTTGTAATGAAATCATATCCATAAAATCAAACGGATTACTAGAATTATACATACGTTTGCATCCTAATTCTACTAGTAATCTATCGGCAACAAATTCTAAATACTGTGTCATCAAAGTAGCATTCATTCCTATCAAACTCACAGGTAATGATTCAGTTATAAATTCTCTTTCGATATTTAGAGCATCAGTAATTATTTCGGTAATTCTGGCTTTGGACACTTTATTCACCAAATGGTGGTTATGCAAATGCACAGCAAAGTCGCAGTGAACGCCTTCGTCGCGAGAGATTAACTCATTTGAGAATGTCAATCCTGGCATTAAACCACGTTTTTTCAACCAGTAAATAGAACAGAATGCTCCAGAGAAAAAGATGCCTTCTACGGCTGCAAAAGCAATTAATCTTTCGGCAAAGGAATCAGATGATATCCATTTCAAAGCCCACTCTGCTTTTTTCTTGATAGCAGGAAAAACTTCTAAAGCATTAAATAATTGTGCTTTCTCTGCTTCGTCTTTTACATAGGTATCAATTAATAACGAATACGTTTCGCTATGAATATTTTCCATCATGATTTGAAATCCATAAAAGAATTTTGCTTCCGGATATTGCACTTCATTGACAAAGTTTTCTGCTAAATTTTCGTTTACGATACCATCAGAAGCAGCAAAAAATGCCAAAATATGCTTGATGAAATATTTTTCATCGTCATTTAGCTTATTTTCCCAATCAGACAAATCTTGGTGCAAATCAATTTCTTCAGCTGTCCAAAAACTAGCTTCCATTTTTTTATACCATTCCCAAATATCTTGGTGTTTGATAGGAAAAATCACGAAGCGATCTTTGTTTTCTTTTAAAATTGGTTCGATAGTTGCCATATTGAATTTGTTTTGAATTTTGAGTCGATTTTTACTTAAATCTGTATTTTACAAAGATTGTTAAACGAAATGTAATAAGAAAGTTAAACTTATTCACAATCGGCTCTAGTTTTTAACAAATTAAGGCTTTTGGCGTGAGTTTGATTTATTTTTTAATTTACTGTAAATCAATATTTTAAAAAAATTAAAAATTAAAAAAAGCCCGAAAAATAAGGAGGTTAAGAATTTACTGATGCTAAAAAATTCCCTTTTTTAATATTCTGAAAATAGATTTTTTAGACCTAAAAAAACACCGTTTTGACCTAAAAATTAATTTAAATTAAAAATAAGCTCTCAATTGAATATTGCCAGTATGAATAGTTTGACTAGTATCTGTTTTTCTTCCTTGATAATTAATATTGATGTCTAAAAAACCGGTTAATTTTTTTTGTAACAACAATCGCCAAGTCATGTTTTTTCCTGGTTGTAATCCTTCTAGCATCTGAAAAGCAACTGGAGATTGAGCATCGCCATTAAATTTGTTTTGATATAATGAAAATTCTCCATTCATAGTAAACTCCTTTTCACTGGCATAAGAAAATGATGTTCCAAATCGATTTTGAAACAATTTTTCTGAATCACCAATTAGATTTTCTTTGTTTTTATATTCGTAAAAAATATCCCAACTCGCATTTTTATTAAACAAATAAGCAATCTTGGGATTGATTTGATTACTTCTTACCTCAAAATTCTTGCTGCTGTAGTTTTCAGAAAGCAAATCAGACTTCGCTAATTCTGTTGCAAAAGAAAAGAGCCAGGTTTTTTTTAATAGATGTGTATATTGTAACTGTAGTTTTCTGTTAATACTTTCCTGTGAGCCTACTGATAGCAGATTCTTAAGTTGATTACCGATGATTGTAAAGGTTACCGAATGCTGCTGCTTTCCTCGGTTATAAAACAAACTATTTCTAAAATTTGTATTCAATCCTAATAAGTTTTCGTCATTTTTTAAAAAAGGATTTAAATCAAAATTATCTCCTTCACGCCTAATTTTTCTTTCTATCAAAAAAGACGTTTGGTTATAAAAATGGGATAAGACTTTTTTCAATCCCACTTGATTTTGCCATTGCGAAGGATTTAAAGTCAAGGATTGAGAGAATTTATTTTGATGTGATTTTATAAAAATTTGGTTGGGCAAAAACACGCGGATATACTTAGCTTGATCTGGAAATGGCGCTACTTCAAACTCTTGCAATTCCTGAATTCCGTTGCCATTGTAATCATTCCAAGTATATACTCCTTGTCCGGGTTGTACTTCAAGATAAGTTAATTCCTGTTGCGCAATAGTTCCAGAAGTGGTTTCATAAGCCGAAGTGACTTGAATAAACTGTTTGAAATATTGATCATTATACAACAATCTTGAGTTTAGTGAAGGTTCATTGTTTCTGCTATTGTCTTCATATTTTAAATTTCTATAGTTGATAAATAATGACAAATCGCTTTTCTTGGTTTGCAATAATTTTGATTTTAAATAATACGATTGTGAGGTATTTACTTTTTGCAAAAATCCGTTTTGTAGACTATCATTTACACGCTGTAAATAACCAAGTTCTACAAAAACCTTTGTACTATCGCCACGACCAACAAAAGCTCCATATTCTGTAAATCTTTGGCTCAAAGCCGATAATTGATTGGTAGTAACTAATCTTTCTTTGTTGTTTTCTAAACGCAAACTACTTCCAATCCAATTTTTTTTGAAATGATATCGTGCTTGAGATTGGTTTCTAATAAAGGTAGAAGAGGCATAACTCCCTTGACTTTTTAAAAGACTCGTATTTTGAATAATATTAAAATTATTAAGGGCAAAAAAAGCATTTATAAGATGACGATTCCCGGAAAAGTTATTGGAAAAATCTAATTTTTCAAATTGGTATGTCAATTTTCCTTTTTGAGGTAATATAAAATCCAAACCGTTTATCAATAAACTTTGATTGCCAGAAAAAGTGGTTAAATTCCAATCGCGATTGAACTCAATATTGAATAATCGCTCAATGGTTTTGAAATTTTCTTGCACATATTGATAATTTCCAAAGGCATCTATTTGCCATTTTTTAGTAAGTAATCTTTTTTTGTAATTTAACTTACCTGCAGTACCTTTATTGTTGTTGTCGTCTATGGAAGAAAATAAATTTTGGTCATTATTACTTATCCCTATTTCAAAGTCAAAAGTTGTTTTTTCACTCGGATTGTATTTTCCTAAAACGGTCGCAATTTGAATTTTGGTTGGCGCAACTAATCTTGTCATGGGTTCATAATTCCCTTGAGGAATGCCTAATACGGGTTCAACATATTGATAAATTTTTCCTATTGCTGAGGAATTTACCAGTATATAATTCCCTAGATTATTGCCTACTAATGTGAATTTAACATTGTATAACTCATCTGTAGAAACATTAGAATATTCAAAAGCAGTTACTCCGTTAACTACAATTTTTTTATACAAAATTTTATTTTCAGAATAGGTATCTAAGTAAGCCGATGGTGCGTTCATTAAGTTGATATTATCTCCTGCATTACTTAAAATAGCGGCTTGTTCCGAAGTTAAATTTTGTTGCAAAGGTTGGTTTTTTAGATCATTTTCAGAATATAAATAACCGCCAAGACTCCATGTTTTTGCCTCGTGATTGGCCCCGGCATAAGTCACAAATCGAGTATAATTCCTGTCGGAATATTGATATTCTATAACAATTCGCATTTCCGATGTAATGGGAAAAAGAGAAGTAAACGTTATTTCACCAGCATTATAATCAATACTATAGTCATTATTTTCACCTCTTTTTTTCAAAATCCCATTTACATAAACTCGCTCAGAGCCTGAAATCACCAAGACATACAATTCACCATTATTGCCACGCAATTTATAGGGCCCTTGATTTCCTTCTTGTCCTGTAAAAGAGCTTTTGGCATATTGACCTCGAACCAAAGCTCCCGCTGCAAAAATATCTGTTTTATTATCATCCCCGCCAAAAGTAAAATGCGTAGAAAGCCCTTGTACTTTTTTGTTGAAATTCAGAAATCGAGACTGTCTATTTTCAATAAATAAATCGCCAGCACGAATGTTCCATTTATCGGTAAAAAGTTCCATGAAAATTTGATCAAATTCATCCAGTTTTTGCGAATACCCTCCGTCTTGCAGAGGAATATTACTATCTTGAATTGAGGCTCGAAGTGAAACTTTATCCGATATTTTTCCGGTGATTTGTAAATCAAGATTAGATGAAACAGAAGTGTTTTGATTGTTTCCAATGGTGACGCCTCGTGTAATGCTTCCTGAAGTATTCAAGCCATCAAAAGGCACAAATTTTTTAACCGAACGATTTATTTTATAAAGATTTCCGGTTTCGTTGACAACCACTCTGTCTTGATCGTAAATGCTGTAGGTTTTGGTTAAATATTCAGGATATTTAAAATAACGTATCGTTAAACTATCTTTTGAAAAAAATTCGGTTTTTAAAACTAGTTTTCCTGTTTTGAAATCAACTTTATAGTGACTAGTGTCTACTTCTTTTCCGTCTAGCGTTTGTAGTTTAAAAAAACTTGGACTGATGCTTACATTTTCAATCTTGATAGTGTCTTTGGTAACAGCAACCTTTTTAGTTTGATACAACGATTTGATTTCCTGAGCTGAAAGCTTAGAAAAGAAAACGAGGAACAACAATAAAAAAAGTTTTTTTAGCATACATATTATAAACGTAAAAATGCTGTTTTGAGTATAGTTTTGCTATTCTTTAGTCACAATTTGCATGGTTTCTCTTGAAATTTGTTTTACTAAAACCGTCTTGTCTTTTTCCACAGTTTTAGCTGCTTTTTCATCAAAATGTCTAATGGTGTATAGCGACACATTTTCGTTATAAGACACCTTGAATTTTTTGGATAAGATAGTTTTCAATTCATTAAAATTGCCAAATTTATCTTCCACACAAACCGAAAAACTGATGGCGGAATTTTGAATTAAACTTGTTTTGATTTTATATTGATGTAGTAATGAAAATATTTCGCTGATATTTTCTTCCATGATGAAAGAAAAATCAATAGAGGATAACGATAGTAATAATTGTCCTTTTTTAACAATAAAGCAAGGCGTTTGCGGCTCTAAATCTTTCCCTTTTGAAACACTTGTTCCAGGTAATAAGGGATTAATAAACGATTTTACGAAAAGTGGAATCTCTTTTTTCTGAAGTGGCTGCAGTGTTTTTGGATGAATTACAGATGCACCATAAAACGCAAGTTCTATAGCTTCGCGATAAGAAATTTGGTTTAACAAAATGGCATTTTCAAAAAATCTTGGGTCGGCATTCATCACGCCAGGAACATCTTTCCAAATGGTTACACTTTCGGCATTCAAGCAATAAGCAAAAATTGCCGCTGTGTAATCTGAACCTTCACGACCTAATGTTGTGGTAAAGTTATTTTCATCTGAACCCAAAAATCCTTGGGTAATATTGAGTGATTTTTTCTTTACCCCTTTTGAAATGAATTGCTGCGTTTTTTCCCAATCGACATCGGCATCACGATAATTGTTATCTGTTTTGATAAAATTTCGAACATCAATCCAATTGTTTTTTAAACCCGCATAATTGAAATAATGGCTAACAATAGTTGTAGATATAATCTCTCCATAACAAACTACTTGATCATAAACAAAATTATAATTGGGTGATTTATTACTGCGTAAAAAATATTCTAAATCGGCAAAATGGCTATTGACAGCATAAAAAACATCGTTTTCTTCATCATCAAATAAATCTAATAGAATTTGATTATGGTACTTTCTAACATCTTGAAGTGAAGAATGCAACTCATTTGATTTATCAAAATAATTTTTGATAACCAACTCGAGTGCGTTGGTAGTTTTTCCCATCGCAGAAATCACCAAAAGGGTTTCTTGATGGCCTACTTTTTCTAATAAATTAAACACATTTTTTATTCCATCGGCATCTTTCACAGAAGCGCCACCAAATTTAAATATTCTCATATTTCTCGTTTTAGAAGAAAGAGCCAAGAGACATGACTTTTAGTTATTTTGATCTTAAAGAAAAGCTATCTTGTTTCTTGCTTCTATTGTTAATTTAAAAATTTATTTATTCCTTTTTCATCCATCTGTGCTAAACGCCAATCATCTAAAACTTTTGCGCCCGATTTTTTATAGAAATCTATAGCTGGGGTATTCCAATCTAAAACTGCCCATTCTATGCGGCGAACATTATCTTTTTTGCCTTGAGCTATAATCTCAGAATATAATGCAAAACCAATACCTGAGCCACGCATTTTTTCTTTTACAATTAAATCCTCCAAGTGAATGGTTTTTCCTTTCCAAGTAGAATACCTATAATAATACAAAGCAATACCAACAATTTCGTCATCAACCTCTGCAACAAAAGCGTAAAATAAAGGATTTTCGCCAAAACCATCACGTTCTAAATCAGCAATGGTAACCTCAACAGCATCGGGTTCTTTTTCAAAAGTGGCCAATTCTTGAATGAGTTCAAGAACTGCTTTCATATCTTTTTTTTCTCCTTTTCGGATGTGCATTTTTTAAAAATTTGAAACAAAAATACAATTTATAATTTCTTGGTGAAATACATTTTTTCTTTCACAAATTTATCGATATTTGCACACACAATCACAACGATTTCTTAATGGAAGAACGCAACAAAACCTTAGGTGAATTTATCATCGAAAATCAAAATGCTTTTCAATATTCTTCTGGAGAATTATCTCGAATTATCAACTCTATAAGATTAGCCGCAAAAGTAGTAAATTACAAAGTAAACAAAGCCGGTTTAGTCGATATTGTTGGTGCTGTTGGAGAACAAAATATCCAAGGCGAAGACCAACAAAAACTAGATGTATATGCCAATGAAATTTTTATTCAAACTCTTATCAATCGAGAAATTGTTTGTGGAATTGGTTCAGAAGAAAATGATAATTTTATAACTGTTTCTGGTTCGGATAAAAGCAATAATAATAAATATATTGTATTAATGGATCCTTTAGATGGTTCTAGTAATATTGATGTTAATGTTTCTGTTGGAACTATTTTTTCGGTTTACAGAAGAATTACACCAGTTGGCACTCCAGTAACATTGGAAGATTTTTTGCAACCAGGTATTAATCAAGTAGCTGCGGGTTATGTAATTTATGGAACCTCAACAATGCTTGTTTATACAACAGGTCACGGCGTGAATGGTTTTACATTAAATCCAGCTATTGGGACATTTTATTTATCTCATCCAAACATGCAATTTTCTAAAGATGGAAAAATCTATTCTATCAACGAAGGGAATTATGTTCACTTTCCTCAAGGGGTAAAAGATTATTTGAAATATTGTCAATTAGAAGAAGAAGATAGACCTTATACTTCAAGATATATTGGAAGTTTAGTCTCTGACATTCATAGAAATATGATTAAAGGCGGTATTTATATTTATCCAACAAGTTCCAAATCACCTAATGGAAAACTACGTTTATTGTATGAATGTAACCCAATGGCATTCATCACAGAACAAGCTGGAGGAAAAGCAACAGATGGTTTTGGCAGGATTATGGAAATTCAACCCACAGAATTACATCAACGAGTTCCTTTTTTCTGTGGAAGTTATAATATGGTGAAAAAAGCTGAAGAATTTATGGCTCAGTATTGCTGATATAAAATCCCAATAATAGATTTTTATTTATTCATATGTGTCATTTCGTAAACGAAAGTGTCTAAATCAACATTCATTACTAAAAGTGAAAAGGCTTTGTCAACAATATAATTTACATTACCTGGAGTAAAACCTAATGCTAAAGCAAACTTAGCTAGTATATTTTTTTGTTTTGGCCCCAATATATGATCTGCATATACCATTCTCGATAAATCATATAATCGCTCTAAACGTTGTGAATATAAATAGGGAGGATTGATTGGATATTTTGTAGGATTTTGTAGAATCTCTTCATATTCTGCAGAAGAAATTTCAAGACGAACAGCTAGTTTATCCAAAAACCCTTTTTCTTCTTTTGTCATATCACCATCTGCAGTAGCTACGCGAACAATTGCTGAAAAATGTCCTTTATTTCTACTTTTAAACTCGTTATCAAATAAATCTGAAATTGACATGGTAGGAATATTTTATTACTACAAATATAGGTCACTTTCGCTTTTTTAAAAATCAATTTAACACCCTTTTAGAATTTTAATCAAAAATTCGTAAGTTTACATAACAAAATTTATTAACTGATGTCAGATTTCTGGATATACTTCAATATCGGATTAAAACATGTACTCAATGTTTATGCTTATGATCATGTTTTATTTCTATTAGCCTTAACTGTTCCTTATGAATTTAAAAATTGGAAACAAATTCTAATCTTAGTTTCATTTTTTACATTAGGTCATACTTTGGCTTTATTTCTTTCTGTTTTTAATGTTATTGCTATCAAAGCCAATATTGTTGAATTTTTGATTCCAATAACCATCCTTGTGACGGCACTATACAACATTATTTTTTCAGGAAAATCTAGCAAAAAAAACTCCAACACTTTCATAGGAATTATTACAGTTTTCTTCGGAATTGTTCATGGATTAGGGTTTTCAAATTATTTTAATAGTATTATTCCAGGAAAAGCTACAGATAAATTATTACCGCTTTTCGAATTTGCTCTAGGCATAGAAATAGCACAAATTTTTGTTGTCATTCTTTCTTTGCTCTTGGCATATATAATACAAACACTCTTCAAATTCTCTAAACGTGACTGGACATTAACCGTTTCAGCTTTTATCGTTGGAGTGGTAATTCCAATCCTACTTCAAAATGAAATTTGGCACAGATAATTATTTTGAAGCGAATGGTTTAGGTATATTTGCCAACCTTTTTCCTGCTGTTTGTTACGCATGGCGTTTCCTTCCATCAGGGCTAAACGAAACTCCTTTTGATTTTTTTTATGAAAGAAGCAAAACAGAATAAATACGACAAAGCCTATTTGAGAATTGCTTCCGAATGGAGCAAATTGTCTTATTGCAAACGCAAACAAGTTGGCGCCATCATTGTTCGTGACCGAATGATAATTTCCGACGGTTATAACGGAACCCCTTCTGGTTTTGAAAATTGTTGCGAAGACGAAGAAGGATTAACACAATGGTATGTACTTCATGCAGAAGCCAACGCAATTTCTAAGGTGGCTCGTTCCACTCAAACTTGTGAAAATGCAACCTTGTATATCACTCTTTCTCCCTGTAAAGAATGTAGTAAACTCATTCACCAATCAGGCATTAAACGAGTGGTTTTTCAGCGTGGATATCGCGACACTTCTGGATTAGATTTTTTAGTCAAAGCAGGTATTGAAGTTCATCAACTCGAAGATTTAGAATAGATGAATACTAAGGATAAATATTTGCCCTTATTATTGTTCTCTTGTGTTGGCTTAGGAATAACAATTGGGGGTTTAATTAATTTTCCAAAAGCCACTCTTTCAAAACAAAACTCAAGTAAAGTCAAAATCGACAAATTAATCGATTTTATCAATAACGAGTATGTTGATGATGTCAACTCGGATTCCATTGTAGATGTAACGGTCAATACTATTTTAGGAAAACTTGATCCTCATTCTGTTTATATTCCACCAAACGAACAATCCTCTGAAGCCGAGTTGATGAAAGGTGATTTTGTGGGTATTGGTATAAACTTTTATATATACAAAGATACAGTTACTGTTGTAAAACCATTAGAAAATGGTCCGTCAGCAAAAGCAGGAATTCTTGCTGGTGACCGAGTTTTATTTGCGGATAAAACAAAACTTTTTGGACGAAAGCTACCAACTAGTTTATATAACAAACTAAAAGGCGAAGAAGGTTCTAATGTTCTACTCACTATTTATAGAAAAAGCACTAACAAGAAACTAAAAATTCTTGTTGAAAGAGACGTAGTTCCTATAAAAAGTGTAGATACTTATCTCATGTTGAATTCAACCACCGGTTATATAAAAATCAATCGTTTTGCAGAGAGTACTTATGATGAATTCCTTTTGGGATTAGAGCAAGTAAAAAAACAAGGTGCCAAAACTTTAATTATTGATTTGCGAGACAACGGTGGCGGATATTTAGAAAAAGCTGTTGCTGTTGCTGACGAACTATTAAAAGATAAAGAACTTATTGTCTTTACTAAAAATAAAAAAGCAATTATCAATAAAACTTTTGCCACTGAAGAAGGGATATTTGAAAACGGAAAAGTTTATGTGTTGATTGATGAAAACTCAGCTTCAGCTAGTGAGATTTTAGCTGGTGCTATTCAAGATAATGACAGAGGAATAATAGTTGGCCGTCGTTCTTTTGGGAAAGGATTAGTGCAACGCGAAATAGATTTTGAAGATGGTTCCGCAGTTCGATTGACAACAGCAAGATATTATACGCCAAGCGGTCGTTCTATTCAAAAACCTTATGTAAAAGGTGAAGCTGAAGCCTATAGTAATGACGTTGAATACCGTTTTGAAAGTGGTGAATTATATATCAAAGGGAAAATGAAAATTGCTGATTCTCTAAAATTTAAAACCAAAAAAGGAAGAACAGTTTATGGTGGCGGTGGAATTGTTCCCGATATTTTTGTGCCGCTTGAAGTAAAAAAAGGAGACGAAAGTTTGGCCTACATTTTAAATTCTGGTGTAATAGGACATTTTGTTTTTGAACTATTAGACAGCAACCGAAATAATTTTAAAGGATTGAAATACGAACAGTTTTTTGCCAAAATGCAAAAAGACGATAGCTATATTCTAAAATTAGTAAGCTACCTGAAAGACGCTGGTTTTGAAATGAAATTGGAAAATAATAAACAATTGGTTAAAAAGTATATCACAGCAGAATTTGCTCGACAATTATTTAGTGAAAATCAATATTTTCAAATCATTTTGAAAGATGATCCAATGCTTAAAGTGATAGTGAAATAAGACTATTTTCTAATGCTATCATGCACTTGCACATGAACCCCATTATTCCAAAGTGTTAGTACATCAGTCGCCACAGCACCACCACTCCCGGCAGCAATAGCCAATTGGCTTCTCCAGCCTGCTAGAGTTCCAGTAACATATATGCCTTCGGCAACTTTGTGGTCATTATTTTTTAATTGAATTCTGTTTTTCTCTGGAATTACTTTTTGGTGAGGGACTACAAATTCTTCTAATCCTTGAATGGTAAAAGGATTTCCTGCACCAATACTGAGGACAACTATTTTTGTTTGATAGCTATTTTTATTAGTACTAACCATAAAATTTCCTGCTGCACCATCAATTTTTATAACTTTTTCATCGGGAATTTGAATAACATGTGGATACAATTGTTCCAATTGATCAACACTTTCTGTCAACAAATCGGCACCTAATTTCCCACGAGGTATTCCATAGGCATTGTTAAAAAGAGCATCCCGAAGAGAAGATGCTTTTTGATGCGTGATGATTCCAATTTTTTTATCAGAAACGAAAGACATTTTATGCGCTGAACCTAAAACCAAAGCACAAGACATGCCCGAAACTCCACCACCAATAATTAAAACATCAAACATGAATTATCCTTTAAGTTTTTCTTCGATTTTTTTTGACATTCTAAAAATCAAAAGAATTAAAACCGCACAAAAAGAAGCAGCCACTCCAATAAGAGCAATCATACTATTGCCTTCGAGAGGTTTATTAAAATCAATTAGAAAAACATTGACAAGTATTAACAAAATCGCAAGTAAAATAAGAATAGAAGTAAAAATTTTCATCAGCAAAGTTTAAAAATCAAAAATACAAATTTTAAGTTTATTTATATAACCTTTAACATTAGCCACAAAATAAATTAACAGGAGTTGAACTAAAATGCGTTTTAAGATTTTACCTTTGCCTAAATTATATTTATATGTTTCAATTAGGGAAAACCATAGTTTCTGAAGATATACTCGAAAAAGATTTTGTGTGTAATCTTTCGGCTTGTCATGGTGCTTGCTGCGTTGATGGCGATGCTGGCGCTCCATTGACTAAAGATGAAACTAAAATTTTGGAGGAAATTTATCCCAAAGTAAAACCCTTTTTGCGCAAAGAAGGTATTGAAGCTATTGAAAGATTAGGCACTTGGGTTGTTGGAACTGATCAAGATTTAGAAACCCCATTGATAGACAATAAAGATTGCGCTTATGTTATATTTGATGAAAAAACAGCGCTTTGTGGCATTGAACAAGCCTACAACCAAGGGATTATCGATTGGAAAAAACCTGTTTCTTGTCATTTATATCCTATTCGCGTAAAAGAATTTTCAGAGTTTGCTGCTGTTAATTATGACCGTTGGGATATCTGTAATCCTGCATGTTCATTGGGAAAAGAATTGGAAGTTCCCGTTTATAAATTTGTGAAAGAAGCATTAATTCGAAAATTCGGTGAAGATTGGTATATGGAATTAGAAAAAGTTGCCGAAGATTTAAAAAAGGAGAAGTAATTTAGAGAGTACTTTTTTTATTATTTACTTATTATTATGTTTTACTATCATTTATTGAATTATTTATTTTCCTCGAAAATTTTTATAAAACGTGACATTACCATTAAATCGTGTATTAAAAATAATTGAAAATAAATCTCAAATTCAATAAAACACCACTAATTATGTGGAGAAGATGGGACTCGAACCCACGACTTCTTGCCTGCCAGGCAAGCACTCTAACCAGCTGAGCTACATCCCCAAAACTTTTCAAAGATAAAAAAAATAACAATTATTTTATAAAAAAATTTATTGATTAAAAATTAACTTTTATATAAAAAAATCAACTAAAATATTTGTTTTTTTTTAGAAAAAAATTACTATTATTGTAATTCAAAATTTAACTTTAATTCTCTAAAAACAAATAATCAATGAAAAAAAAATTACTCTTATTAATATTTTTCACAGCTTTTAGCACTTTTGCACAAACAATTGTAAGCACTACACCACAAAAAAAGAAAGTAATCTTAGAAGAGTTTACAGGTGTTAATTGTCAGTTTTGTCCTTCAGGACATGCTGTTGCTAATGCCATAAAAAACGCAAATCCTGATGATGTTTTCTTAATTAACATACATGTTGGTGGATATGCAACTCCTGGTGCAGGACAACCAGATTTTAGAACATCATTTGGAACAGCTATCGCAAATCAATCAACATTAACGGGTTATCCTGCAGCCACAGTAAACCGAACTGCCTTCACTGGTTTATCTCAAAATGGTACTACAGGAACTGCAATGGGCAGAAACAATTGGACCAATGCAGCTAACCAAACCCGTAATCAAAATTCTTATGTAAACGTAGCAACTACTGCTACTATTGATGTCAATACAAGACTTTTAACCGTATTTGTTGAAGCATATTACACAGGAGCTAGCCTAGTTGCCTCAAACAGTCTAAATGTGGCCTTATTACAAAACAACACATTAGGGCCACAATCTAGTGGTGGTTTGGGTGACAATTACCCTCATCAACATAGATTAGTTCATTTGCTTACTGGGCAATGGGGAGACGCTTATACTACAACTGCTGCTGGCACTCTTGTTACAAGAACCTATACTTATACTATACCAGCAGCTTACAAATCTATTCCTGCTGAATTAGGAAATTTTGAAATTGTAGCATTTGTTGCTGAAGGACGACAGAAAATTATCTCTGGTAACGGAACAGTTCCTACTTATACAGGTTTAGCTACAAATGATGCTAAAATAAAAGAGGTAATGGAAATTGCCGAACAATGTGTAACTTCTTTACAACCTAAAGTAGAAATTCAAAATAATGGCCAATCTAATCTAACTAACTTGCCTATTACTTATGTTATAAATGGTGGAACTCCTCAAGTTTTCAATTGGACAGGTAATTTATCTTCATTTGATAAAACCACAGTAACACTACCTTCTGTAGCTTATAGTTTACAAGCAAATAACAATTTAAATGTTTCAATACCTGCTGATGATAATGCAACAAATAATTCTGGTGCTATAACTTTCGTAAAAGCACCTGAAACTACAACTTCAAATCTAACTATACAAATTACATTAGATCAATACGGTTCAGAAACTTCATGGACGCTAGATAACTCAGCAGGAGAAACTGTTGCTTCAAGTCCGGCTTATGATGACTCTGCTGCCTCTGGTGAATATCCGCAATCTGACATCAATATCGATGTGCCAAATGATTGTTATACATTCACAATTTTAGATTCTTATGGTGATGGTATAGCTGGCTCTTTTGGAATTGGCTCGTATAGTATTCTTTCTAATGACGTAGTTATCTCTGGTGTTGAAGGTGGTGAGTTTGGATCATCTGATGTAAGATCTTTCAGCGTAGCTAATCCTTTAAATACAAGTGAATTTTCTAGAAACTCCATTTCTATTTTCCCAAATCCATCAAATGGAATTGTTACTATAAATACAGAAAATATTCTAAATATAACTATTTCTGACATTACTGGTAAAGTTGTGTTTTCTAAAAACAATGTTACTAATAATGAAACCATCAACTTATCAAATCTTCAAACTGGCGTTTATTTTGCTAAAATGGTTACTGAAACTGGAGTTGAAGAAACTAAAAAAATAATATTAAACTAATCCAACTTAGCCATGCTTTTTTTTTAAGGATGGCTATTTTTATTTTTAAAAATTAAACTATGAAAAAAATATTAATATTAGCGCTTTTTATAAGTCAGTTTTCTTTTGCGCAAGAAATTACTATGACTAGACCATCTGATGGTTCTCCGATAGTAAATGGTACTGTATTGGCCAGTAGTGTAAGCGGTGATGCAAGTGAGATTAAATTTAAAGTTAAAAATACTGGAACAATAACTACAAATGTTTGGGCAAGATGTCAAAGTTTAATTAATAATGATGGTTCAAATTTTCAATTTTGTTTTGGTCAAGAATGTATTGGAGAAGTTTCTCAAGGTGGAGTTTACCCTAGTGTCGCACTTACTCTAGCTCCAAACGCTGCTAATGGTAATTTTGATCATTTTTTGAATAATAACACAGGTAGCGAAGCTTTTCCTATGGATTTTGTATTTAACTTTTTTCAAACGAATCAAGCAACACAAGGAGGAGCAGAAGTTGGAAACTCTATAACTGTAACTTATAGATTTGACCCAAATTTATCCATTGATGATGTAAACCAATTACAAAACTCTGGCGTTATTATTAAATCAACAATTGTAGATAACGAATTAACTCTAGATGTTCTTAAAGCTTCTGTAATGAGTATTTATGATTTGAATGGTAAAATTGTAGTTAATTCAAATTTGGATTATGGAATTCAAAGCATTGATGTTTCCAATTTAAGTTCAGGAATTTATTTAGTTAATTTTACAAATTCTGAAGGAAAATCATCAAACAAAAAAATTGTCAAAAAATAATTTCATTTCTGGTATAATAAAGGTTCACCAAAAAGTGAACCTTTTTTTATAAAGAATTTATCCAAGTTTCAATTAATTGTACTGCTTCGGTATGCTTTTTTGTTCTTGATACGGGTGGCATTATATACATTAAATCGTTTTCTGTACTCATTCTATAATGTAAAATAGATAGATTTACATTACCTGGTGTAACTGTTACGTTGTTATAACCTTCTAAATAATGCGCCGCATGAGCACTAACTCCCATTTTCACTGGATTTATAGTTTTGTCAAACGCAAAACGCAAGTTGTGTGAAGATGCTTCTCCGCCGTTTTCGTGACAATGAGCGCAATTCGCATCGAAATAAGACCTTACTCTTAAATCAAGTGATTTAGAAGTATCATTAAAGTCAACCGTTGAATTAATCAGATCGGGTAAATTATTTTCTAAATAACCAAACTCAATTAGCTTGCTCAATTGATTTTCTGAACCATCAGCATAATTAAAATTGTAGTTTATGTTTTGAGGTTTAATACCTAACGGATTAATGATTTGATTATTAAAAGTAGAGTGGCATCGCAAACATTCAAAATCAACTTCTGGTGTTCTGTATTTTACCGTTTGGACATCATTGTTAGCGTCTTTCCAGCTTACATCTCTAGCCGTACTTTGAGTAGTAAGTAAGGCGTCTTTTTGATCATCATTCCATATATAGTTTGCAAAAATCCATCCTGTAGACTTTCTAATCATTATTCGGGTTTCAATAATTTTAGTAGTATTATTGGGTTGCACATTTTTATAATAAAAATTTTTGATTAGTGCTGAACCTACAGGTAATTCAAGAACATTGCCATCGCCATTAAAAGTTGCTTTTACACCATTTGGCATCCAAACAAAGCGGTTTTTTAGGGCATAATCTGAAAAGAGTTCACTATTGGGTTTGTATGGAATAACACCATAAGAAGGTTTCTGATCTTTTAAGTTTCCTTTAAAAAATTGGTAATCCGAAAGCTTCGGATATGGCACTTGTGCTAAATCTAAAACAACTGGTGAGTCTTTTATTTCAGTATAATTTTCTTTATTACACGAAAGAAAAGAATAAAAAAATAATACTAATATAATTTTGAACCTTTTCATTTCTTCTTTTTTTAGAACGATGTGTTTAGCGACAAAGATACTCCTGAACTTTCTGGAACATTTCTACAAACACCACCAACGCAAACTAAACCGCCACGTTGTCTACCATAACTTAGTGCGATTCGAGTAGTTTTTTTTCTGAAAGCACCACCAAAATTATAATAGTGATTTCTTTGATACTCCAAATCGTTACCATAGTTATATAAATCCGTAACATAAATAGAATACTTAGAATTAGCATTAAACTCAGCGGTTGAACAGGCCCAATTTTTCTTGTCATAATCGGCCCACATATGTTCTCCAACTAAGCGTAAAGATTTTGTTGCCGTAAATTTATAGGTAGCTTCAGCCGCTAAAATGTTGGTATGAATAACACCATCTGTTCCTTCAACCATTTTTTTATTATAATATTGATTGATGTAACTAAAAGCAGATTGCCATTTGTTATTCCACTTTTTAGTAATTTCTACACTAAAGTCAGTATAGTATCTTTTTCCAAAACCGAAGAAATCAGTGTCATAATCTTGCGGATTAAAAATATAAAATGTGCCACTCAAAGCATTCCAGTTTGAAGCATTAAAAGCAATTTTCATTCCGTTTTTTCCGCCTAATGCCGTTCCTTTTTTAACATCATAAAAAATATCTATTTGACCCCCTATTTCGCCTGCTTTAACCAAATCTTGGTCGGCTAAAAACACACTAGGTTGTGCCTGATAAACATAAATATTGGCTAAATTATAATGTTGTTGTTTGGTTAAACTCGGAATAAAATTCATTATTTTGTCATTAAAATTATTCCCTTTAGCGCCTCTTTCCGAAAAGAAACTCATGTTTTCTAGTCTTCTAAAAGTAGCATCTATTCCAAATCCTTTTTTTGAATAGCCTGTATTGATTAACAATGCACTCCCTGGCTTAACCAATCTGTTATTTACTTGATTGTTTACCTGAACTACGGCATCTTTTGATTTGTAATTCATTTCAGTCGAAGCGTAAAAAGAATTGTGGGTAAAGTTTATCCTTCCGGCAAAAGCATTGGTCAAATTATTAAATTTTTGATCCGAGAGATCAACTTTTTCATCTCTTCCGACATAGCTAAAACCTAAAGTCAAATCAGAAGTCTGAAACTTGAAAAGCTCTTTTAATTCAAATTCTATGTCCTGTCCGTAAATTTGACTGTCAGCCACATCATAACCTGTTCTTTGTTGTCCGTAAACTGATTTTAAGGTGATGAATTTTAAAGGTTTGAAGATTAATCTTCCACCACGTAAAGCATTATTAATCCCTAGAGCTCTGTCTTCCCAACTTCTTAATAATAATCCGCTTCCAAATTGTTCATAAAAATAACCTGCTGTAATATCAATTTTTTCGGTTTTATATTGAATAAAATAGGTTGCAACATTCGTTCCGTTGTATTCGGGATTCATGTTTAACAAAGCATTTTGTTCATAGCTTTCTCCCTGAATTCCAAATGACCAATTTTTATATTTATAGTTTAAATATAAATAATTATTTGACCTAATTGGTTCATCTGGATGAGCCGTTGGGTTATTAAACTCATCCTTGAGCCCTTTATCGTTCAAATACCATTGGGCATTTGATTCGAATCCTCCAGAGAAAACCGCATTAGTTTGTGAAAACGACAGAAGATAAAATAATAAAAAGGGAATAAAACAAACTACCTTTTTCATCTAAATAAGTAATTTTAATTTTTTAAGCAATTCCAATTCATTTCCAGGTACATATCCGTTTTGAACATGAACAATCTTATTGTTTTTAACCACTATAGTATAAGGAATATTTACTATGGATAGTGCTCTTTTTAGGTCTTGATTAGAATCTAAGAGTATGGTAAAATCCCATTCTTTTCCACTGGTTAAAGGTTTTACCCTTTTTTGTGTTCTGGAATCATCTATGGAGATGGCCAAAACTTCAAAATTAACCTCCTTTTTCCAATCATTTTGTAAGTCATTAATCTCATCTAACTCATTGATACATGGCGTGCACCAAGTGGCCCAAAAAGACAAAACATACAATTTGTCTTGCTCTGAAAAATCTTTGGCCAAGGAGATTTTTTTTCCTTCTAAATTGGCAAGGGTTACATCGGGTAAATTACTTTGCGCCTTTAAATTAAATACTATGAAAAATGCGCAAGTGATAAATTTAATCATGGTTTGGAAGTTATATTTGACAAATAAATGAATAATGTTATAGAATATGAAATTTTTTTTATTTTTTTGCAATATAATTTTGATTTTTAATTAAATAATTATGAAAAAATCTTTCTACTTAAGTTTATTCTTCCTTTCGGCTCTTTTAACTTCCTGTGGTGATACCACAATAGTTGAAAATATCCCGGACGGAAACGTAGACACTCCTCCAATTTCAGGCTATTTTAAAAAAAGAGTTTTAATTGAAGATTACACCGGAACATGGTGCGGAAACTGCACAAGAGTAGCTCATGCCATTGATGAAGTTAAAGAACAAACTGACAAAGCTGTAACCGTTGCTATTCACAATGGTAATGACCCATATCATTTTGCTGGAATTGCACCTTTAAAAAATTTAATTTTACCTAATAGTCCACTTGCTTTACCGGTATCGAGATTAAACCGAATGATTGTATGGACGTTTCCAGAACCAACAAATATTCAAGAAGCTATAAATCTTTCAGGAAACAATTCTGGTTTAGGGATTGCTATGAATTCTTCGATTGAAAACGGCAATATTAATCTTGCTGTAAATGTTAAGTTTGCCTTAAACTACACTAATTTAAAACTAGTAGTGTATCTACTTGAAGATAAACTTTTATATTTCCAACGAAACTATACTACTTATTATGATAATGTTAACCCAATTACAAATTATGTCCATGATCATGTTTTAAGAGCATCTATGACTGATATTCTTGGGGAAACTATTTCAGGAAATACTTCTGCTGGAAGTTCTTTTACAAAAAACTTTACGATTCCGGTTCCGTCAAATATTGCAAATGCAGCCAATATTAATTTTGTGGCTTTCTTGGTAGGAGAAGATAATGTAGCTATAAATTCTAGAGCTGCTGAAGCCAACGAGGCACAAGAGTTTGAAGAAAATCCATAAAAATTCATGATAAAATAAATAAATTTAAGGTTGCTCAAAAGGCAACCTTTTATTTTTATGTAAATTTGTTTAAACTTTTTTAAAATGACTGACACTTCAAATGGTAATATCATTGTTGAGATTCAAAACAAAATTGCCTCGGTAACTTTTAGCCATCCGGCAAGCAATTCTTTTCCTAGTGATTTACTTCAAAGATTAACAGACGAGTTAAAAGCCTTGAGTTGTGATAATGATGTCAATGTAGTAATTCTGCAAAGCGAAGGCAAAACTTTTTGTGCCGGTGCTTCTTTTGAAGAATTGCTTTCCATCACTGATTTTGAAACTGGAAAACAATTTTTTTCTGGCTTTGCCAATGTAATTAATGCCATGCGCAAATGCTCTAAAATGATTATTGGAAAAATTCAAGGAAAAGCGGTTGGTGGTGGGGTTGGTTTAGCTTCGGCTTGTGATTTTACTTTTGCTTATCAAGATGCTGCCATCAAACTTTCTGAACTTGCAATAGGCATTGGTCCATTTGTCATTGAACCCGTAGTGTCTAGAAAAATAGGAAAAACAGCTATGACTTATTTATCATTGCAACCCAACACATGGCAAACTGCAGACTGGGCTGTTGCTAAAGGATTGTATGCAGATGTTTTCGATAGTTACGCCGAATTGGATGAAGCCACTTTGTCTTTTGCCAAAAAATTAGCGGCATACAATCCAGAAGCTTTGATGGAAATGAAAAAAGTTTTTTGGGAAGGAACAACACATTGGGATGAATTACTTTATGAAAGAGCGGCGATTTCTGGAAAACTAGTACTTTCTGATTTTACTAAAAATGCCTTGAGTCAATTTAAAAAGTAATTATCTTTGCTTCAAATTCTCCAACATGAGTAACATTAGAATAACTAAACAATTTTCTTTCGAAACCGGACATGCACTTTATGGCTACGATGGTAAATGTAAAAATGTTCACGGACACAGTTATAAATTATCGGTTACGGTTATTGGAAAGCCTATTAACGATACTTCTAACGTGAAATATGGTATGGTGATTGACTTTTCTGATTTGAAGAAAATTGTAAGAGAAGAAATTGTAGACCTATTTGATCATGCCACAGTTTTCAACCAAAACACTCCGCATGTTGAATTGGCAAAAGAACTTTCCAATCGCGGTCATCATGTAATTTTAGTAGATTATCAACCCACAAGTGAAAATATGGTAATTGATTTTGCCCAAAAAATAAAAAATCGTTTGCCTGCTGATATCAAATTACATTCTTTAAAATTGCAAGAAACCGAAACTTCATTTGCCGAATGGTATGCTTCGGATAATTTATAATTCAAATTCATGCAAATTTCACCTAACAAAAAAATATATTTTGCTTCCGACCAACACTTTGGAGCACCATCTGCTGAGGAGAGTTTCCCTCGTGAACAAAAATTTGTTGCTTGGCTTGATGAAGTGAAAAAAGATGCCGAATGTATTTTTCTTCTTGGCGATTTATTTGATTTTTGGTTTGAATATAAAACAGTAGTTCCCAAAGGTTTTGTTAGAGTTTTAGGTAAATTAGCTGAAATTCGTGATAGTGGCATTCCTATTTATTTCTTCGTGGGCAATCATGATTTGTGGATGCACGATTATTTTGAAAAAGAATTGAATATCCCTGTTTTTCATGACAATCAAGAATATAGTTTTAACGAAAAGACCTTCTTAATTGGTCATGGTGATGGAAAAGGTCCAGGTGACAGAGGGTACAAACGCATGAAAAAAGTATTTGTGCATCCTGTATCTAAATGGATTTTTCGCTGGTTGCATCCTGATTTAGGCGTGAAGTTGGCACAATATTTATCCGTAAAAAATAAACTGATTTCAGGTGATGCTGATGTGAAATTCCTAGGCGAAGAGA
>Ga0214919_10000945_pt1 | contig 49127 bp, 59 predicted proteins | sample LL1503_MetaG_FD_177994 | JGI IMG/M metagenome (GOLD analysis project Ga0214919, IMG submission 177994) | Freshwater microbial communities from Lake Lanier, Atlanta, Georgia, United States - LL-1503 | ecosystem: Environmental > Aquatic > Freshwater > Lake | place: USA: Georgia | collected...
TTGCTCCAGTCTCACCAGTTGCTCCTGTTGCGCCTGTTTCTCCAGTCTCACCAGTTGCGCCTGTTTCTCCAGTTGCTCCAGTCTCACCAGTTGCGCCTGTTTCTCCAGTTGCGCCTGTTTCTCCAGTTGCTCCAGTCTCACCAGTTGCTCCAGTCTCACCAGTTGCGCCTGTTTCTCCAGTTGCTCCAGTCTCACCAGTTGCTCCAGTCTCACCAGTTGCTCCTGTTGCGCCTGTTTCTCCAGTCTCACCAGTTGCGCCTGTTTCTCCAGTTGCTCCAGTCTCACCAGTTGCGCCTGTTTCTCCAGTTGCTCCAGTCTCACCAGTTGCGCCTGTTTCTCCAGTTGCTCCTGTTTCTCCTGTTGCTCCTGTTTCTCCAGTTGCTCCAGTCTCACCAGTTGCTCCTGTTTCTCCAGTCTCACCTGTTGCTCCTGTTTCTCCAGTTGCTCCTGTTTCTCCTGTTGCTCCAGTCTCACCAGTTGCGCCTGTTTCTCCTGTTGCTCCTGTTTCTCCTGTTGCTCCAGTCTCACCAGTTGCGCCTGTTTCTCCTGTTGCTCCTGTTTCTCCTGTTGCTCCAGTCTCACCTGTTGATCCGAATGTTCCATAAAATGCTTGGTTACTTGTGTTGTTAATGTTTTCTAAATATGAATATAATATTCCTACATTAGTGTATGGATTTGTATTTTGATTAATTAATGAGTATACATTATTACTTACATCTAAATAATAATTTGAAACATTAATAACTAGTAAAGGGTTATCAATTATAATATTATTATAATAAACAACATTTCCACTAATTTCTAATACAGGGGGATAATTTAAATCAGAGCACATCTGTTTTAACGTATTATTACTTGAATAACTCATTTATAAAATAATTGTTTATAAAAAAAATACCAAAAATAATTATTATTGTTGTTATATTTGTAAATAATAATTATCAAATTTAATCCAATTATTTTCATTATAATGTAAAATATAAAACACTTTATTGAACATTTTTTAATTTACTTGAGTATAAATATTATTACTAGCATCATAATATAATAATGAAGGGTTAGAATTTAAATATAAATTATTGTTATCTATATTTAGAATGTAAAGTGGGGCAACTGATTGTGCTATATAATTAACAGTAACACCATTTATAGTTGTAAAATCTCCTCCTGTACATACATTCCCTGATGCGTTTATCGCAATCGTGGTTATTTTATTGTTTGCGCCAGGTCCGAATGCATACCATGATGAACCGTTCCATTTTGCTATACGATTAGCAGAAACACCATTTATAGTTGTAAAATCTCCTCCTGCATATACATTATTGTTTGAATCTATCGCAATTGTTTTTACCGTATTGTTTGCGCCAGTTCCTAATGCAGACCATGACGAACCATCCCATTTTGCTATACGATTACTCGTAACCCCGCCTATAGTTGTAAAATCTCCCCCTACATATACATTATTACTCGCATCTATCGCAATTGTTTTTACTGTATTGTTTGCGCCGGTATTTAATACACAATGGCATTTATCTGCACTAGGAAATAGTTCAGACCATGACGAACCATCCCATTTTGCTATAAAATAAGCTGAAACATCACCTATAGTTGTAAAATCTCCTCCTGCATATACATTATTACTTGCATCTATCGCAATTGCAAACACAGCAGTATCTGCACCAGTTCCTAATGCAGACCATGACGAACCATCCCATTTTGCTATACGATTAGCCGAAACACCACCTATAGTTTTAAAATCTCCTCCTACATATACATTATTGTTTGAATCTATTGCAATTGCAAACACAGCAGTATTATCTGCGCCAGTTCCTAATGCAGACCATGTTGACCCGTTCCATTTTGCTATACAATTAGCCGGTTCATCATTTATAGTTTTAAAATATCCTCCTGCGTATACATTCCCTGATGGGTCTATCGAAATCGCAGTTACAGAACTGTGTGCACCAGTTCCTAATGCAGACCATGTTGACCCGTTCCATTTTGCTATACGATTCGCCGTAATATCACCTATAGTTGTAAAGCTTCCTCCTGCGTATATATTATTATTTGCATCTATTGCAATTGCATTTACATTATTATTTGCACTAGGTCCTAAGCTATAATTTATACTACATTGTATATAATAATAATACGGAGACGTATTCAACGGAGTTGTTAGTTTAAACGAATTTAATGCTGAATTAGTAGAAAAGTAATTATAATAACTTAAATTGTTATCATTATTCATTTATAAAATGAGTGTATTAAAAAAAACAAAACATAACGCAAATATAACTCAAAAATAATTATTATTGTTGTTATATTTGTAAATAATCGTAAACATCTACTTTTATGTTATCAAAAATCATACTTTTTATTTTTGATAAAACTCCATTTTTAGAAAAATCAGTAGATATTGTTTTATTAAATTTTTTCAAACATTTTAATGATAAATTATCATTTTCTTTTAATTCTTTTTCTTTATTTTTTTTCCATTTTAAAAATAATTGTATTATTATAGCTAACAAACGTTTTAAAAACAATATTAACATATCATCTAATAATTTAATCCAATTATTTTCATTATAAATATAAAATACATTTGGTTGCTGAACAAACGCAATAATAGGATTGCTAGATTTATTAAAATGATACAAATTTCGCAAAAATATATTGTTTAAAGTATCATTAAATTCATTATCTAATAGAAAATCAATATCTTTTTCATTAATATCAATATGAGGCACAATTGTATTAAATTCAACAGAAGGATGATAAATATTAGTATTTAACAACTCTATTATGTTTAATTTTTTTGTTTGTTTTACTGTCATTTTTTGTAAATCAGATACCTTTTCTTCTAATTTATTATATCTTATTCCTAATTCAATTAACATTTGATATAATATTTTTTGCGAAGGTATCACGGTCTCTTCTTCCTCATCGTCTTCTAAAATTAATTTTGTTTTGTTTTTTTTACATTTAAAGTTTAAAAATTCACATAATACAATATGTTTTTCTAAATCCTTTTTTTTTTTATAACTTTTTTTACAAAACATACAATTGTTCGGTTGTAATACGGTTGACATTAATGTATTTAAATAAAATATAATAATATTAATTTATATCAATTTTAATAATATAATGTATAATATATTATGTATTTCAATCGTTCAGACATATTAAAAAATCAACAATTTAAATTATATCAAAATTTAAAATTAATACAAAACACGGTTAGAGTTTCTTCTTCTCTCTATACATCTAATATAGGTTCTTTATCTGTTTATGAAAAACCAACTAAAATAACACATGGAGTTTGTTGGAACCAAATGAGTGATAGACCATTTCCAAGTGTACAAAAAGTAACTGTTCCAACAGGGTCAAACAGTAGTTTAAATCGAAAACATACATCCGTAACCTCTAGCAAACCTGGAGGGCAAACCCCTGGAGGTATTGGGTGTGATATAAAACATAATTCATATGAACGTTATTTAAATAGAATAAAAGGAAAAGGTCCCTTAAAAAAAGGGTTTATTCCACCAAATTTTGGACAACAGATCTTATTTAATCCTGCATTTCCTGTTTATGGAGGAAAAACAACAAAAACAAGTATAGTAAATGGATGCAATTGTGAAAATAATATAATATAATTAAAATATTTAATATAATTATAATGCCGAATAAAATAATGATGAATATTAATTCATTAAACAACACTCCTTATTATAAAAATATTTCAATCCCTTTAGCAAATAATGCAACCGTATTATCTAATATGAAGCCAAACTCAAATTTAAATGCATCAATGATACAAAGGATCCATACAGCAAAAGCTGGATGTGGTTCTTGTGGAAGGTAAATTTCAAATATAGGTATAATATATAATGTTTAGATACACCGCCTCAGCTTATCCAACAAATCGTTTAAATAGATCGGGATATTTTAAAACGATGTTTGATACAACGAATTTACCATATAATAAAATGTATAATAGTTGTTCAAGTAATTTATGTTATACAACAAGTAAAGGAACCTTTATTTATAAACCACATACAGATGTAGGAAGGGTTGGTAGAACTTCTGCGGGTTATTTAGCTCAAAGAAGAAGGATATAAATTCTCTCTAAGAATAAATATTAGAGAGAATTTATAAAATATATAATAATGTCCGAAAATTCAGAAATAATTAGAATAAATCAATTAAAGTTGGTGCAAAAAGAAGCATTAAAATTATTTCGAAAGAAAAATGCTGATTATGGGGATGCTTTTGCTACATATGGTCCAGTAGGGGTTATTATGCGAATAGGAGATAAAGTTCAGCGGTTAATAAGTATTGAAAAAAAAGGAATAAATATTGTAAGAGAAGAAACAATAAGAGATACACTTATAGATTTGCATAATTATGCAGCGATGGCCATCATGTTGTTAGATGAGGAAAATATAAATACTAGCGTTGACTTATAATTTGTTGCAAATCTTGAAACCATATAGCTTCTGTAAAAAAGGAACTCCAATTCGCAGTAATAATTAATATAACACCAAATAAAAACATTAAAAGTTTTGTTTCACCGCTAATAATAACAGATGGTATGTTTTGTTGAGGATAAAACAAGTATACTAATAATCCAGCCATTAAAATAGTAAATATAAAATCTACTCGTGCTTTCCAATAAGATACCGAAATAGCAATGGGAGTATTTGTTTTCTTTTTTGCAATAAAATATTTATTAGCAAGAGCTAATACAATAAATATTATTTTAATAGCAAATATTAAATAGATATACATTGTGTATTTATCCATAATATATAATACAAATACTTAATTTCTGGTGTTTAACGGAATTATATTTATTGAAACTACTTAAAGATATATTATTGTTATAATATGTGATAGGCACAAAACATCACCTGAATAAATTATAATTTAGTTCTTTCCGTTAAATATATTATAAAAAGGGTTTAAAGAGATAATAATGTTATACTATGAGAAGGATAAAACCGTATTATCTTTGGTTTCTTGCAGCAATTCAAAACTTTCACCATTTATGAAAAAAACAGAAACCAGTAAACAACCAAACCCAATTTAAAGCAGAGTGGCGCAGAGGCAGCGCGTGTGGCTCATAACCACAAGGTCCGAAGATCGAAACTTCGTTCTGCTAAATATAATATAAAAATGACTTAAAGAGAAAAGAATATTATAGAATGAGGAGGATAAAATATTATTATAGTTGGTTTCTTGCAGCAATTCAAAACTTTCACCATTTATGAAAAAAACAGAAACCAGTAAAAGTTATAACAGTTTGGCGCAGAGGAAGCGCGTGGAGTTCTAAAACTCACAAGGTCCACAGATCGAAACTGTGAATTGTTATAATGACCCCGCTCTTGTAGCTCAGTTGGTTAGAGCATCTGTCTTATGAGCAGAAGGTCGGCGGTTCAAGCCCGCCTAAGAGCATAACTATAACTATAAATTGGTTCCATACAGCATTTTAATAAATAAACTATTATGCTTTATTTTGAACAAAAGGGAACTAGCAAACAAAACAAGCACTGATGGCCGAGTGGTTTAAGGCGCCAGACTTAAGACCTGGTATCGTAATGATGCGAGGGTTCGAACCCCTCTCAGTGCAATTTATAAAATGTAAAATTTAATATGTAATTAAATATTATAATGATGAATAAAAAAGTAAAGAGTAAAAATAAAAAATATGTTAAAGATTTTATGAATTTATTGTGGTGGAGAGAGTTTATTTTAAACATTCTTTATGGCATTTTTGTATTTTAATTATCATTTATTAAATGGTTTCAGTATTTAAGGAGGACGCTCCGGAAACCATACAGCAATAACTTATATTAATGAAATTGTTTGTTGATGAAAATTGGCTTTCAATTACATGGTAAAATATTTCATTTACTTTGACATTAAGTTGCTAAGTAATAAAATAATTTTTAATTATTGAGAAATAATTTACCAAAATGGTTTCAGTATTTAAGGAGGACGCTCCGGAAACCATACAGCAAAAATAAATAATGATGATGATGATGATGATGAAGAAGCGAGGAGAATACGACGACGACAATAATTTTTTTTTCTGTACCCGGTTAGCTCAGTTTGGTAGAGCGCTAGCCTTTTAAGCTAGTGGTCGAGGGTTCGAGCCCCTCATTGGGTGATATTTTATATAAGAAAATTATAATACTTAATTTATAAATATTATAATTAAATTAAAAAATTATAAGGAGTAAAATAATCGGCATTTTAAATGTCTAAAGGTGTAATGTATAAATATTATTTAAAAAAATTGAAATACTTTTTAACATATAACTTAATTTAAAGTTGTATGTTATTTTCAAAATGTCTACTTGTTCTTTTTGCAAATCAATTGGAAAGCATTTTACTTCTTACTGCAGCCACGAAGACAACAATTGCGATGAAATAAAATCCTGTGTGTTTTTATTTTGTAGAAAAGGTGGAGATACTAGATTTTGTTGTGAATTCTCTCTGTTTGATGAAGAAAAAGAAACACACAAAGAATGGAAAGATAAACATATTGCGTTTCATCAAGCTGAAGAACCATCTTCAGAATTTAATAAAGAATTTCCAAAATATATAGAGAGAGTAAAATTAATTTATGAAAGAAGAAGATAAATTTCAAATATATCTATTAGCGGAAACTTTAACAATATTGAATTGAAAATATGAGCTTTTTCAGCATCTTCTTTGTTTTTAAACATTTGAATACTAATTGAAGTAGCAATGGAAACGTGTAAAATCGGTCTGTTCATAATTATTATATATAGCATAACGTCAGATGATTAATATATATAACAAAATGTTTATGTTTGAAACATATTTAGAAGATACTAAAAAATAACATGTTATTGTGTTATGTTTCATTTGTAAAGTTAAATAAATTTTTTTTTACTTTACAAATGAAATTAAAATGAAATTGTATAATCAAATGGTATTTCATAATCATAATTAATATTTATCCAGTTTTTTGGACAAATTATTATTTTATTTGTGTTTTTATTTAATTTTGTTGCCCAACCTGAAAATGTGCTATTTGCGCAAATACCACCATTTTTACATAAACTCATAAAATAAAATGTATCTAATGTGGTCATATCAGTTATTATTGTTTTATTTATGTTTTTTAATATATCGTACTGTTTAACAAATTTAACATCATCACTTAATATAAAAAAATGCGCATTTTCATTTGTTTGTAATATGTAATTTATTGCTTTAGTGTAATACGTGTTTTTATCAAAATCATATAAATTTGTATTTTTATAATCACCTATTCTAATATGAATAAAAAATGAATTATTTAATAAAGGATACGTTAATAATATTTTATTACATATTTCATGATTATTCAATACTGTTATTATTTCATTGTCAATGTAATTTTTGTTTTGAAAATATCCATCTAACAAATAATGTGCATCTTCATTAATTATATTATCATTGTATTCAAAACATCTTGTTTCCTTGTATATTTTTAATTTTGAAGTATCTATGTTTTCGTAATATGTATAATTAAAATTATTAAAAATTGTTTTTAAGAATTCATCTTCAGCTTCATTATGAGTCATAAATGTTTTATAATCTTTTTTATATAATAAAATTAAATACATATTCTTTTTTTTTGCAAGGGTATAACCTGCGGAAAATTGAAATAATTGATTTCCTAATCCACCGTGTAAATGAATATACAAATTTTTATTATTTTTATGATTTTGTAATGACCCTTTATCAAAATTAATGTATTCATCATAATATGTTTTATAATTAACGGGTAACACATTATTTTTATTTAATAAATTACCAACCATATTATCTTCGTGAAAAAAATAATCATAATCTATTTCTAAATTTATTAATATATCTATTGATTTCATTGACAAATAATATAATGGTCCAGTTGCATATTCACATTTATTTGTTATTTTCGGGATTTTATATTTTTCATCGGAACATTTATTATAATGCCATGTAGAAAAATGATCAAAATGTATTTTTACAACATTTCCCAAATATTCAGTATAATGATTTTTTGTAAATAATATTAATTCATTTAATTTTTTTATATTTGGGAATATATCATCGTCACACTTAAATACTCCTTTTACATTTGAAAATTCGGATTTTATAATTTTACACAAACAAATTGTTTTTTCACATAAATTTTCATAATTATCTTTACAATTTACTATTAAATACTTATTATTTATTATTTCGTAGTTGTTTTTTAATGTTTCATCTCCATATAAAATATAACATTTACAATCTTGCAAACGGTCATTAATCAAATGGTATAATAATTCTGATTTTTCAGTATTTTTTTTACAAGAATATATTATAAATAAATTATTCATTTATAGTATGTTTATATTATTATTATTTATTTATTTTAATTTTTATAATATTTCAACCCAAATTTAAAAAAATATAAATTTTTAGTTTTGCAATTATTTAATGTATTTAAAAAAAATTGAAATACTTTTATTGATTGTAGGAAATGCATAAGTTGTTTAATCACGGTTGCTTAAAGTAAAATGCCATCTTATACGAATTCCAAGAAAGTTGCTCCGGCTAAAATGCATTGTCAGCATTGCAAGAATTTAGGGAATGCCTTTGATACGCATAACAAAGATACATGCCCTGTGTTGCAGGCGCTTAAGTGTCATTATTGCGGTGCAAAAGGCCATTCTCAAAAGTATTGCGACGCGAGAAAATTTGACGAAGAACAAGCGGCAAGATTACACCACTATCGGGAGAAGGAGAAGCGGCGGATAAATTTTGAACAATCCTTGGGACAAAAAATACAATCAGCCACTAAAATATCTACAAAATCAAGCGCTTTTGCCGCTCTGGGCGAAGAAGATAGTTCTTCGGAATCAGAGGCAGAAACAATCGCCGTCGTCATCAAAAAACTAGAACCTGCACTGGTTTTAGCTCCTCCAGGCCCAGCAACAGCTCCAGCTCCAGTTCCCGCATGGGAAGTTGAGTTGCGGTCGCCGGCTAGTTTATCCGATGACTATACTGATACAGATGATGACGAATTGCCTTCTATGTTTGATTTCCGACCTTTAAAACCCAGCAAACCCGAAGTCGGCTCCCAGAAACCCAGAACACCCGTCAAGTCCAAGAAACCTACCAACTGGGCGGATGTTTTCTCGGATGAAGACGATTAAATTTATAAATTTTGTATTTATTGTGTAGAATAACAAGTTGTATTGTGCCATTATAAATTTTGTATTTATTGTGTAGAATAAGTTGTATTGTGCATTTAATTGTTAAATAAATAAAGTTTGTAAACTTTTTTTATACTTTTTTATACTTATTATATAAAAAATTGAAATCTTTTTTAAATACTAATTCACTTATAATATATTTTATATTATGTCATCATCTACCAAATGTTCATTATGTAGCGCGATGGGAAAGCATTTTATGTATGTTTATTCTCATGATGAGAACACGTGTGACGAAAAAAAATCACTGGCGTCTTTGTTTTGCAGAACAATAGATTATTGTAAATTTCCTAAAGATGATAAACAAAGTTTTACAGAATGGAGAAATAATCATATGATGTATCATGAAGCAGAAGATAAATCTTCCTCAAAGTTTCATCAAGAGTTTCCAGAATACATGGAGAGAATTTTGAATATATATTAAAAAAGACAGGCTTAAATATAAAAATATAAATATAAAGTTTTATAATGAAAATATAAACATAATAAATATAAAATAAAATAAAATTGAAATCTTTTTTAAATTACTTAAGTATAATTATTAATTTTATCTAGACCACACGAAAAATGTTGGAACAATTAAATATGTATGCCGAGATGTTTGCAAATGAAGCAATTGATCAATATAAAGAAGAATGCACTTTGCCGGATGGAATTATAGAAGGAGATAAACTTTTATTCAAAATGAAAAATCATGCTATTGGATTGATGGATAAATTTATGAAAAAATATAATATTTCTCTCAATATTTTATTTGGAGAGAAATGTTATAATGAAGAAAATGATGGCATATTTGTATTAGATACTGATGAGCCTGAACTAGTTGAATTATTAGATGAATTATGTCGTTCTATAAATGATAATAATTATTTGGTATTGATAATGCAATCAACTTTTGAAAAACGTGAAATTGTTTCAAGTAATGAAAAAAAACAATATAAAGTGTCTTGTTACGATAAACATTTAAACAAATTAACATATGATTATCCTGAAACAGATATTGTATTTAGTTATGTATACTTTTATTTTGTATCGCAGTCTGAAAAATATATAGAAATGTATTTCTCAGAACCAGTGAAATAATACATTTTCGTATGTAAAAATTTGGATATAATAATATAATAATTTTTTTTATTTAATTAAATACATCTGTTATAATGATGTATTGATACGTAATCATAGTTGTTATTTAATACTAAGTGTTTTGTATTTGCCCAGTTTAATTGTCTTATTTTTATATTTTCTTTGTGATTTAAAATTATATAATTAAAATAAATTTCATATTCAGAAGCACCCGTCTCATGATTTATAGGTATATTTTTTAAAAATACATTATAAAATGTATCATTATGTTTTTTTTCTATTATGTCAAATAACTCTTTTAAATACTTTGTTTCAAACATCATATGATGACAAATACCAGATTTATCTGATAATTGTTTTGAAAAACGTTCATCTAATTTTTTCATATGTTGAAAATAAGGTGGATGATTTTCATCTCCATAATTGTATAAATATTTATCGTCTTCAATAAATGTAGTTGGGTTTAAAAAAAAAGTATCTGCGTCAATTACTAAATATTTATCTAATATATCTGGAATAATTGTACCGGCATATAATTTTAATAATTGTTGTAAATACCATCCATTTCTACTTGTTTTTCCATGAAATTGCGCAACGGTTTTTAGTGAAAATGGAAAAATGTCTTCACTTATAATGGTACACTCATCTACGTTTATTGATTTATCATAACTTATAATGTATATCTTTCTGTAACCTACTATATTTTTTTTTGTATACTCAATCTGATCTTTTAGTATATTATTATCATTTGGACCAACTGGAATAACAATATCAAACATAATATGTACATCAGTAATTTATATTTAAATTATTTATATTTAAATTATTTATATTTAAATTATTTATTAATTATAAGTATATTTTATTTGTTTAATATTGAATTATCAAATACGGCACATCTATCTGAACAATTACAATAATGGTCTTTGTTGTAACTTATTTTTCGATAATGATTTAAGTATCCTTCATCAAAAGATAAATAATACACTTTTTTATCAAAAGTAATTGGAATGTGCACGCAAAACATATCTACATTTATCGATTTTATAATACATTTACGTCGGCTTAATGTATCTTTTTGAACTTCTCTGTATAAATATTTTTCTATAAAATTGTATGAATTAACATCGTTTGTTTGTCTTCCACAACCAAAAAATGTATTTGGTATACTAACTACACTGTATTCATCATTAAACAAAAATTTCGGATCTATATTTATGTATTCGTCTATATCTGTTAATGCTAAAAATTTTGGACTATATTTCCATATAGTGTGATTTTGTTGTACTACTTGACCCATCGATGAATTATTTATCCAGTATGACCAATTTGCATTTATAATAAGAATATCATCTTTGTATTTTTCTATCAATTTATTATTTTCAGTTTCATTATAATTATTATCATAAATAATAAATTTTTCAAAACCTATTTTTTTATGATAATCTATCCATTTATAAATTAAATCATGTTGATTAATATGTATAGTTGTTAAACATTTTTTATCTATGTATTCCATATTTTCATTTGTATTTATTTGAAATACTTTACAAAATTTGTTTTGTATTTCTATATCAATCGTTACTATACTTTCTGTTGTATAATTTTTTATATTTTTTATTATTCCAATATTCATATGAAATTCGGTAGAAAATTCGTTTGTAGCATTTGTGTTATCAATTTGTATAAAATCCATAACATTAATGTATTCTAAACTAACTAAACAATTGTTTAATTTTACATTCATTTCTTTTATTTTTATTTCTGAATTTTTATAAATATAATTTGAATTGTTTATTATAAAACAAATAGAATCATATTTTATGGAATAAAATACATCTACCACTAATACTGTATTATTAACAATAACTTGATTTAATTTGTTCATTGTATAAAAAATGAAAATCTTTTTATATTTTTTTAAATACTAATTTGACACTTTGAATGAAAATGAAATTGACTTACTTTTGATAAATTATATAATTATCATAGCAAAGAAGTATCCCTTGTATATGTAAATTACGCAATAGAAATGAATACAACACTCAATAAATAATATTTAAATAATTTTTTAAATAATATCTAAAGTAATATAAAGATGGAAAATGGATTAATGATGGTTGTGCATTCTGTAATAATTGGTATTATATTGTATTTTTTAATGATTTATGTACTTAAGCAAAAACAGGTTATGGCTGAAAATCGCAGTATTTTGTTAGCAGCTATAATATTAATATATATGATTTTGTTTGGTCATGGATTACCAAATACAATTAACAAAGATTTGTTTTAAATTTAGAAAAATACAATTGTTGATTGTAAACTTTCTCTCGAAGTATTATTTGGAGAGAAAGATTAGAGAGAAAAGAAAATTATTATATTTATGTAAAATAATCTATAATATAAGTTATAATTAATAAATTTATTGCTCCATGATTAAAATTTTCTACATTGTTTATATCGTATTTTGTATTAAATAAAATATCATAAGTATCTAAAAATAAATTTGTTTTTGGATTTGTATGATGTTCTTTGTGTATAATTGTATCTATTAATGAATAATTAAAAATATGAACTGTTGCGTACAAAAATGCCCACAATATAACAATTCGAATATCTATTAATTTTATTAAAATAACTATAGTTAACCCTTGAGAAAAAACATTATTTGTAAATTCATTTATTGTATTTCTAATTGTTTTACTTATGTTTATATCATTATTATGGTGTATTTGACTGTGAAAATCCATAGAGTAAAGAATACCATTTATGATATTTTTTAGATAATTGTTTTTTGTTATAATACTTTTATTATTAATATGTTTGTTATAGTAATCTGTATAATTAAATATATGAGATAAATAATGTGTAATGTAACCGTTAATACTTATTAACAAAAAAGATAATATTAAATTGGTATAAGAAGAATTGCATTTTTTGTTTTGGCGTAACTTATAAAAACAAAAAAATAATGTTAAAAAAAATATATAATTAGTGCTTATACTTTTTAAAAAGATTGTAATATGATGATTATAATCTGAAACATTTAAATTTGTTTTATCAATACATTTTCTCTCTTTTTTCTCTCTTCTCTCTCTTTTTTCTTTTGTTTTCTCTCTTCTCTCTTTTTTTAAATCAGCCATTATAATTATAAATGAAAATAATAATTTATATTTTTTGTATAACAATATAAATTTTTTAAATTATTATTTATAATGAATATTAAAGAATATAAAAAATCATTAAAACTTTGGATGAAGAATAAATTAAAAAATTATGTAGAAAATTTTAAAAAGAATAACCAAACAAACATATCAATAAAAGGATGGGGAATTATTATTCGATCTATTCATATGTCTTTGCCGGTGTTTTTTATTTTAATTTTATTATGTTATCCTTTTATTTTTTGTAATTTTGTATTACTAATAATTATAATAATTTTATTTTTATTTTATAGTTTTGATTGTTGTTTTTTAAGTGTATTAGAAAAATACATTTGTGAAGATAATTTTGTTATTTTTGATCCATTATTAGAACTTTTTCATATAGAAATTAATAACGAAAACAGGTATCACATTTCTAATTTATTAGTTGTTCAATACATAATAATGGTCGCTGTAATATATTATATAAGATTTTTATATAAATAAAAGGGTTCTTTAAATACTTTTTGTTATATTTGTATTTATAATTTATAAAAAAATTGAAAACATTTTATAAGTTTTTAAAATACTTACTTTATTATTGTTGGTTGTTGCATAAATCAATATGTCTACCTGTTCTTTTTGCAAATCAATTGGAAAACATTTTCTCTCTTATTGCAGTCACGATAATCTTGATTGCAATGAAATGAAAGCATGTGTGTTTTTATTTTGTAGAGAGAATAAATGTGTTTTTACGCCATACAATGAAAACGTAGAAACATTTGTATCATGGAGGGATAAACATATCCGGTTTCATCAAACAGAAGGTCCTAATTCGTATTTTAAAAAAGAATTTCCGAAATATATAGAGAAAATTCAAAAATTTTATGATAGATAAAATATAAAATATAAAATATAAAATATAAAATATAAAATATAAAATATAAAATATAAAATATAAAATATAAAATATAAAATATAAAATATAAAATATAAAATATAAAATATAAATATTTTTTTTTAAACATATTTAGAGAGAAAAATAGATGAATTTGAAATAAAAAATGTCATATAAAATATACAAAAATAATAAAATTTATAAATATTATGTTTATATAAATTTATTTTTTATCTAATTAACAGAATGAAAAGGAATACTAACATAAAGAATGATAAAAATTTTGTATATCCTTCTACCTTAACATACTTATATGATTTATTTTTTTTATTTTTTTTATTTTTTTCAAGTGTATGATATTTTTTACATTCATATTCTTCATTCTCTTCAATATTTTTTTTTACAATTGAAATAAATGATTCATAAATGTTCGTTGTTTCCGCGAATAGTATATTACTTACTTCTTTACTGTAATGTTGTTTATCTGGATGATACTGGATTGCCATTTTTTTATACAATTGTTTTAATTCTTTTAGCAACTCATGTTCATTTGCCAAACAAGCGATAACAATTGTAGCCAGAACAATAAGATGTAAGAAGCCGTTCATTTTCAAGCGTATTTCGTTTATTAAAAAGTATTACAACAATAATAAGATTTCAATTTTATTTTATACCAAAAAACAACTTAAAGACAAAATGTATATTATATTTGTGTGGGACAAATATTATTTGATACACATTATCAACTCAGCTTAGCTCAGTTGGTAGAGCACACGACTGTAGATCGTGCGGTCGCTGGTTCGATCCCGGCAGCTGAGAAAATAATGTTTTGTTCTGCGCCCACATGGTCTGATAGCTCAGTTGGTTAGAGCGTGACGCTGTTAACGTCAAGGTCCCAGGTTCGAGCCCTGGTTAGACCGATTTATTTTTATAATTATTATTATTCAAATACTAATTATATAATAATTTAAAGATTATTGTACATTACAATTATAATATGCAAATTTTTGTGAAAACGTTGACGGGAAAAACAATCACATTAGATGTTGAACCATGTGATACTATTGAAAATATTAAATCAAAAATTCAAGATAAAGAAGGTATTCCCCCAGATCAGCAAAGAATTATTTTTGCCGGAAAACAGTTAGAAGATGGACGTACTTTAAGCGATTATAATGTTCAAAAAGAAAGCACATTGCATTTAGTTTTATAAATGGATCATTTTAAAAAAAATTGAAATCTGTAAATAACTTAAATATAATTTATTATTGCTAGTAACAATGTCCGCATTTAAAATGAACTCTATGACAACAATATTTGCTTCCAGTTCCATTGAATTTGAAGAAAAAATGCTTAACCCTGAAGTGATTGAACCTGAGCAACCAGTGCATTTTGGGGTATTTCAATTTGAAGCAGTAGAAAATTTAGATTTAAAACAAGTTCCTCGTGATTTTATCTTTACTGGAGATAACTCTGCTTCCATGGAAGATTTGTGTAAAGATGGTAGAAGTAAATTCAAACATAGTCAGCATACATTAAAAAATATGGTTCGATATATTCATAAAAATATTCCTCTTGCATCAGTTACGATTTATTCTTTCAATGATAAAACCGTTTGTATTGTTGAGCGAACAGCGTTAACAGATGAGAATATTCAAGATGTTTTGGCAAAAATTGACACGGTTTATGCTGATGGCAGCACAAATATTGAAAATGCTTTGACAGAAATTAAAAAATGTGTTAATCTTATACAAGAAACGTTCTCTCCTGAAAATGAAATTTATCATGTGTTTATGACGGATGGGGATGTTACATCTGGAAGTTCTGATGTTAGTGTTTTAAAAAAATTAATCGTTTCAAGTATTTCGAATTATTTCATCGGTTTTGGAAAAGACCATAATTCACAATTATTAAATGCTATTTGCGAGAATGAACAAAATAATTCTTACAGATTTATTGATACTATTGAAAACTCTGGTATTATTTATGGCGAAATTATGAATGAATTTTTGTATAAAATTCTTACTAATGTTAAGGTGACTGTTACAAATGGTCTTATTTATGATTATAAAAATAACATCTGGACGAGTTCTTTAACAATAGATAATATTATTAGTGAAAATAAAAAAACATATCATATTATTTCTTCTTCTCCAGAAAGTTGTATTATTGAACTAATTGGAAAAAATTTGCAAAATGAAGATATTACACCAATTTTGTTTTCAGAAGTAAATATGGTAGAACAATTACAAAATTACATTTTTCGTCAACGCACAATGCAATTAATGTATAAATGCAAAATTGTTTCCAAAGGAAAATCAACCTATTCCTATGGTAGATTACATTTAGAAACAGAATACAAAGTATTAAAAACTGAATTGCGATCCTTTTTGGATGAGATGAAAAAATATATGGAAGAAAACAATTTAAAGAAAGATAAAATTCTTAAAAATTTATGTGATGATATTTACATTTGTTATCATGTATTATTTCGCAGTGATGCTCAAATGTATATAAATTCTCGCCATGCATCTCAAGGGTCTCAGAGATCTTATTCTGCAAGATATGAGGATGAACGACAAACTGATAATTATTATGATGCGCCGTTTTCTACATCACGGCAATGTTCTTCTTATGTAGTTGATTGTGCTGCTTCGCTTGTGACAGAAAGTAATGATTCTGAAATATCAACTATTATTTTAGACCATCAATTATCTAATTTTGCAGATGCACCATATACAACACCCCGAGCTACGAGTATGATGAGAGAATTAAGTCAAGGAGTAGAAACTTCTGATATATTTTATGATGATGTGCCATTAGAAAGTAATGATCCTGAAATATCAAATAATATTATTTTAGACGATCAATTATGTAATTTTGCGGATGAACCATATACAACACAAACACCTCGAGCTACTCATATCATGAGAGACATATGCCGAGAAGTATAAACTTATGATGAAAAAAATAGTTTAAATGGAGAAATCGAGAAATATTGAGCACCCTTGGGCTTTAAGTAGTTTATAAATATAATATATGTTAAATATTCCATAAATATTTCCATACGTTGCTTATAAATTTATTTTTTTTTTCTTGATTAAATATATTTTTTGTTTTGTTTGTATTTTAAATGGACATGAATACTCTGGTGTTTCATTAAACGCTTTACATGGATTGCACGGCTTATTTATAAATGTAAACCCTGGGATAAGTTCTTCTAACTGTGTATAATTTAAAATACTTTTTTCTTCTATGTTTTCACCGTTTTTCTTATTATAACTTATTCTCTCTATATGTCCATCAAAGTTACATTTTATTATTTCTTTTGTTTTGTCTTCTACTAATCCAGAATTGTACCCAAAATTTCCATAACCACTTGGTAATTCTTGTGAAGTGTTATTTGTTGGAATTAAAATACCGTTTAATAAAAATTGTCCTTCTTTTGTTTGTTCAGAGAGAACTTGTAATATTGATTTTTCGTTGTATTTTGACATCGTTTCATTTAAATTATTTTGGTCTAATGCTCTTACAAAATTATTCTTATTTACAGCGTCTTTATACAATTTTTGAGTTTCTTGTGACCAATTCCAATTACCATTTTTAATATAATAATTTAATTCTTCCGGACTTGCTTGGGTTTGTTGTATTTTTGTATCATTTATTTTTTGTGGGTTGTTTGTATATTCTATGTTAATATAATCTTGTAAAGATTTTTGAGACCATGTGAAATTCTCTCTGTTATTTTGTTGTAGAGAGAATAACCAAAATATTATTAAAAGAAATAAAACTAAAAAAAATATTTTAAATTTATGTTTTGTATACATATTTATATTTTATACAAATATTAAGTTTAAATTCATAATGAAATTTAATATTTTTTACTTTTTTTATTTTTTCTACTTTTTTTACTTTTTCTATTTTTTCTATTTTTTTTACTTTTTTTATTTTTTTTATTTTTTCTACTTCTTCTACTTTTTTTACCACCATCAGTTCTTGGAGTATGAACTTCTTTAAAAATTGAGCTTTCTTCTTCTTCTGTTCTTTTTTTTTCTTCTTTCTCTGAGTAGTAATAAGGTAATAATTTAGTTTTATCTATTGCATCTATATCTTTATAAAACTTATCAGGAGTATATGTAATCATAAAAGGTTCTTTATCAGTTAATTTTTTAGAAAAATCTTGAAAACAAACATCATCTTTTTCCGTTAAAAAATCAAAATTCCATTCGAACCAAATATAACCGGCATCTTTTTGTTCAGGTAAAGGCGAAAACTCTTGAGAAGTGTAAAAATTTTGCGTAGTTGGTCTTAATATAGATTTAAGCCTAAGTTTTTTTATTCTTAAATTTATAAGAATAATTTTAATTAAAGTAATTAAAATTTTTCCTATACTTGTAAATTTTAAGTCAGAACATATGTAATCAATTCTAACAGTGTTTGAAATATCACAACTTATTACAGTTGTAAATCCATTAATATATTTTTTACCATCTTTATCTTCAAAATAAGTAATTAATACAAAATCGCTTGTTTTAAACTCATCGCTGCGAAAACCACCTAACCAACGACAAAGTCTTCCAACACTAGAATGTATTACATTTTTTAATTTTTCAATAAGGTCGTCATAATTATTTTGAGTAGGAATATTCATACTTTCCATTATTTCATAAAGGTCAGAAGATGATATTTGGCTATTACGTGGTTTTGTTGCAGGATTTGTATTAATTACGCATAATAATTTAATAGGTAATTGTTCAGTTGGTTTTAACTTATTAACAAACAATAATTTATCTTCAAAATCCATCAATAATTCATCTTTAATTTTTGTTTCCATTATATTATATTATTAAACTATTTTTATAAATTTTTCTTTTTTTTAGGTATTTTAATTTAATTATATAAAAATTTATAATATGATTATTTAGTAATTCAAAATTGTATTATAATGTTAGTATTTTATATATTGTTAAATAATATAATAATTTATGTTAATTATATTATTACGGTATCTATTTTTTTTCATAACAATAAATGCTTTCATCCATTTTATAAAATTTAAAAAAATAAATACAAATTTATTTCGTGGTATACCTTTTTTAAAATTACATGAAGCTATTTTATGTAAAAGTATTTTAATAAATGAAACAATATTAGTTGATTTTGTTCCAGCAGAAAATAATAGTATTATAGATATTGTATTAGGAAAAACAAATAATGGTAAAATGAGAGTATTTTTATTAAATAATAATTTGTTTTATTATGATACGCAAATTTATTATATGCTTGAAAATATACCTATGCAACTATTAATAACAAATGATGATTTTCATTTATTGCAATCGAAACATTTAATGTATTTTATTTTTTACTTAAAGGAAACATACAAAAATAAAAAATACAATTTATATAATTATAATTGCAAACATTTTTGTAAAAATATTTTATCTTCCAGTTGACCCTAACCCCCCAGCCCCCCTCACCGTCTCTTCGCCCAACTCTTCTATGTTATTGACGTATTCTACTAAAATAGGAACTAATCCCGGAGCACATAGTTGCACATAACGGTCATACTTCTCCCCTACATAATCCACACAAGTATTCAGATTATTTGAATTCACTATGTTTACGGTATTGTTGTTGTAATCTATGTTTACCTGTCTTTTTATATCAAACATACCCGTCAAATGTCCTCTGTATCCGGCATCTATAATACCTGTACCATTTGCTAATCGCAAAAGTGTTTTTGAAATGGAAGACCTAGGATACATATAATATCCTGTATTATAACATTTACCATTATCTGTATACATTTTTGCCGAACAAACGACTTTATAATCTAATTTACACGGAAACCCAGTCATACTCTCATAAAAAAATATATTGTTTTCGCCTGGATTATCCGTTGGTGCAAACAAATCAAATCCTGCGTCGATATAAGCAGGCGTATTAATAATTTTATTGTTATGGTTGTTCACTGCAATATTATATTTATTTTTTAAATCGTCATCATTTGAATCGACAAATAATTTCAAAACCATTACGCGGTCGTAAACATTGAGTAAATTTGGTAAAAATTGGTTATGCGTAAAGTTCGCCATAATACTACTGTCTTTTTCTCTTTAAATAGTTTACCATTTATTACATTTCATAGATGTCTCTTCTTCAATTAGATTAATTAATTTCATATGATTAAAAAAAGGTCTTCTGTTTAAATGCAATTGTTTTTTTTCCCATTCTTTTTCACTTAATAATTTGTTTATTTTGTTTATAATGTTTTCATCATCTTGTTTTTCTTTAAATGTATTTAAAACATTTATCTCTTCATTCAATTTGATGAACTGGTTATAAAAAATACCAAAATCTGTTTCTTGTTTTTCATAAATGTATTGGAGAGAATTTGTTGGCATATCTTCAAAACTCATAATATCTTTTATTGTTGCACTATTTAAAGACCGTTGTTTTCCATCCAATTCTTTATAATAAAAAAAAGCGATTTGTTTATTAAAATCGAACATAAAAACATATCCATCTTCTTCTTTTTTATTTAATATATATCCAACTTTTAACATGTTAATATAACTATATTGACAATTATGTAATATTATAGACCATTCCTTTTTTGCATTTTCTTCTTCTTCTAAATTTGTCATTATTTTGCATTTTTCAATTACTTTTTGAGAAAAAATTATATCTTTTGTTATTTTTATATTTGTAAATTCTTTTTTTAAATTTTCTATTGTTTTATAATGTTTCATTAATACATAAATCTCTCTAACAAGTATCTGCCAAAGTAAATTTCCATCTTTGTTTACATTCATCATTCTTTTTTTTTTCCCTATTATATAACCAATCGTCCCTGACATTATTAATTATTAAATTATGTAATTATTTTTTAATGGTACAAATAAAACAAAATCTCTAAGGCAAAACTATTTCCGTTTTTAAATGTACTAAAACCTTTTTTATTTTTTAATTTATGACTTTTGTATACATCTCTAAATGTTTCGCAACGATTACATAACATTTTTATTACTAATTTATTTGACAAAATATTAGGCAATAATTCTCTTAATTGTGATTGATCCAACGCCATACTTGGTTCACTGTATAAAATAAACATGTATTTATCATAAAATAATTCTGGTTCAAAATATTCTTTATAAATTTTATCTTTTATTTCTTGAGGCAAGAGAGAAATTGCTTGGGTTAAATCGGTTGCAGACATTATTTCGTATTTTAGATATATTTGTATTTGTAATCTTTTAATTTATTTCAATTTTTTTAAAAAGTATTTCATTTATTTATATTATTTATATTTTCTTGATTTTCGTTTATATTTTCTTGATTTTCGTTTATATTTTCTTGATTTTCTTGATTTTCTTGATTTTCGTTTATATTTTTTACCTCCAGCTGTACTTTTTAATTCGCTTTCCGGAGAAAAATCACTAAGATCAATTCTGTATCTTTCTAATTCTTCATCTGTTAAGGGTTTTAAATCTGTATTTGTTTTTTCTCTCTCTGTTTTGTATCTATTTATTGTGGCTTCATTAAATAGTCCTTGTTGATTATATTCTTCTAATTCATCATCTGTTAAAAAAGATACTTTTTTTGTTATTTTATCTTTTTCTTCTTTGTTTTTTAAAGGTGCGATATATCTTCTATGTATATTTTTTATCGTTTGCTCGTATCTTGCATTTGCTTGAGGAGGTAATTTATTAAAAATTCGTTGCTTTTCACTATCATCATATTTGTATATAACTACATCTATACCACTAAATTCTTCAAACAAAATACTTTCTATAGTTTTAGTTTTATTTATACTTTCTTTTGTAATAAAACTAAATTTGGTTGCTTCTAAATCAGGTGCTAAATGTTCAAATTTTTCTCTAAACAATGTAACTAAATCTTCAGCAAATTGTTTTCCAAAATTTTCTGAATCTACATTTCCGGCTGAATACGTTCCTGATAAAAAATTTATACGTAAATGTGATCCTTCCTTTATAATTTCCCCTCCAAAATAAACATAAACATTTTCTGGAGGAACCCCCGTTTTTCCATTACAAATATCTTTAACTATATCTGAATGTTTTGATCCTATTTCACTTAAAGTTAATATTTTTTTTGTATATATTTTTTGTGTTGCTATATCTCCAAAATCACATAGTAGCCATGCGTACACACCATCATCTATAAGTGTATCAGCTAATAAAGGGGTCTTTGCCTCAATTCGTTGTTCTAATAATTCTGCCGACTCTCTAGATAATTTAATATTATACGTTACATTTTTGGTTCCACGAAATGTTAAACTTGATCGTAAATACATTTTTTGTGTTAATAATTCTAAACACGATGTTTGTGTTGGATTTGGAAAAGACTTAAAACGTTTACGCGAATCAAACTCTTCTAATGTAGATGATTTTTCTAAAAAGAGATCCATTAAATATAAACAATATTAATATTATTTATACTAATTAACCGTATTTTGATTTTTTTGTTATTTATAATTTAACAATATAATGTAATTTATACTATTTGTTTGTTTATTTTTGGTTTGTTCTTTTTTTATAATTTGTTTTTATTCTTTTTGTTCTTTTTGTTTTTATTCTTTTTGTTTTTATTCTTTTTATTCTTTTTGTTTTTATTCTTTTTGTTTTATTTTTTTTGCCACCTACATTTTTATCTTTATAAACAGTTGATAAACCAACCATTTTGCAAACGCCTTCACAACATCTTTTTATTTGATCTCCAAATGTTGTTGTAGTACAACGTGGCGGATCTTCTTTATCATAAATTGTGTTTAAATTAATATTTTTAGTAATATGAATGCGACGCATATCTTCCATCATTTGTTGCTCATAAAAAACACTATACCCACAAACATTTGTTAAATAATAAGAAATTGCTGTTAAATGATTGTTCCCTGAATAATTTACTATTAGTTTTTTTAAAACATGATTATAAGTATCTTTATCTTTATCAAAAGCTTCTTTTTTAAATATTCTTAATATAAAATACAAATCTAAATACATATTTGATGCCATATAAGTTATTATTAGTATAATACCTTCTCCTTCATCTGGTGCCATTTCTTCAGTTATTAATTGATTATATGTATTTAATTCTGTGCAAAAATCTCGTACCTTGGTATTTATTTCGCCTTCATATATTTTAGTTGTTGTTAGTATCTCTATTATTTTGTCCAACACTATAATTATTATATCATATTCTTGTCTTCTTTTTGATGGATTTATTTTTTTACCTCTAAATTCTACATCCATATGATGATTGTACAAAACATTAAATGATTCCATAGTTATAACACCTTTCATTTCAGGCAATAATTTATCATATTGTTTTTTTAATAAACGCACGTAGTATGGGCTCTCTTCATTAAATAATCCATTTATATATGCGTCTGAATTATTATTTATTATTTCTTTATAAAGGTTTAACATATTTAACATTTCTTCAAGATAAATTTTGTCATTTTCAGAAAAATCATCCATAAAATCAGAAAATGTTTCAGCAGTTAATCTGTTGTTACGAATTTCACAAAATATTGATTGTATATTTTTTATTCTTGTTAGATAAAGACTACTGTTACTTCTTGTATCACTATAATGCCAATAAATATTTTTGTATGGACATAACGTTTCTTTATAAGTATCTTTAAAGTAGCAAGGTTTAACTAAACTCTCTAAAAGTTGCATATTTGACAATCGTTTAGTTATTGGTGTTTTGTTAAAAAAATTTTCTGCTTCTTTTTGATTTTTTTTTAACATTTCAAGGTTATGTTTTGATTTTATATCAATCACGGGGTTTTCAGTGTAAAAATCTACACGATTATTTGACGCATATTCATTCAATTGTTCTACTAATTGATTGGTTTCATAACAATTTTCAATTTCTGGCGTATTATTGCATTGTGTATAATTTTTTGTATTATGAATATCACCTAATAACATAATATTATAATTTAATACACTATCTTTCGGTGGTGTTAAAAATATAAAAAATGTTGGCCCATTTAAGTATTCAATTGAAGTATCATTTATAATTAATGGCATATATAATTTATAAATAATTTATAAATTATTTATAAATAAATTATATTAATTATTAATGTTTAATGGCTCATAGGAAAAGGTCCTGTTTGTGGATTTGTTTTTGTTTTTGAATTACAGTTTGTTATTGTATTTGTATTTGTATTTGTATTTGTATTTGTCCCCGTTTTTATTGTTGTATACCATTCTGGCGGACTGGTTACTGTATTAGACGTATTGCAAGCATTTCCAAAACTAGTAATAGTTGTGCCACGAGGAGATATACTAGAACCGGTTGAAGTAGCATAAGGAAATGGTTTTTGGGTACCTAATGGATTAATGCATGCTCTTGTTAAATGCATGTTATATTTATCATACGATACTGGTTGATACAACGTTTTGGTATAAGGAGCATTTCGAGCCATGTCGTTGTATTTAAACGTAGCCGTAGATGTTCCAGGTTTGCATAATGTAGGTCCTTTTGGAATAATATAATTTTCATAATCTCCTACGTTGTTTACTTTTAGATTTCCTGAATTTTTAGAAGATAATTTTTGAATATATAACAATTGGCCTGAAGTTTGTGTTTGATTTCCCGTATAATTGGGCTGCACCCAATAATTAGGATATGTTCCATAATGTATCCATTTGTATTTTTTATCTAACATTCCATAAGTAGAGAGAACCGATGGTTTAATATATTGATACTGTGTTCCTAATGTGTTTACCCTTGATGAATTTAACACAGGTTGAACGATTTGATGACTTCCGGTATTTGGCACAGCACCGCTATATGGCCCGGTTAATTGAGCAGAATTGTATTTTCCATAAGTTCCTCCCCACCCAATGGGTTGAGTACCTCTATAAGGTGTTCCTGATTTAGACATTTTCATCTCTCTTCCTACGCCACCTACATTTCGATGTCCTCCATTAAGAGAGAAGCCAGCAGAACCATAATTTTGAATAGCGGACTGTAATGGTTCTGTTGCGTGTCCGAACGGTCCTTGTGGCAACCAATATCCTCCGGGAGCTGTTCCAGAACGTTTTGAACCGTGTTTTATTACTGATTTTCTTTTAAAAGCAGTTAAAGACATAATATATCATAGGTTGAGATTTTATATAAATAATATTACTCGTTTAGAAGGGTCTTCTACTAAACATCTAGAGAGAAACCATTTCAACTTTGTGTCGCCTTTAGAATAAAGAATATTTTTTATATAAATAACAGATTGAATGGACGTTTCTTTTTGTAAATAATTCATATAAACAACAGAAGTATAAAATGTATTTACATCATTAGATAAAATATACAATATTAGTAACCCAAAACTGAAATAACATGTTTTATAATGAACGTAAGATGGAATTGTTTTAATTTTTAATAATTCAGGAGAAAGTAAAAAATCGGTTTGATAAAAAGGGCTACTTATAAGTATTTTATTGTTTTTTATTTCTTTTAAATCATTATTTAAATAAATAAATGTATTGTCGTTTAATACAAAAATATTTTTTGGATTGAACCCTAAAAATATTTTATTTTCTTTTTTTATTAAATATTTTATTTGGCTACTTAAAGAAGCTACTATAAACATCGCGTCCATTGTTCCCAAATAATTTTTTCTCTCTAATTTATATTTCTCAAATGTTTTTAGAGAGAAGGAATTAAACATAACTGTTTTATAATTGTTCATTATTGTTGCTCCAGGTAATACATCTGTTTTTGTTAAAGAGTTTATTAAAGCCGGATTAGCATAAGAAAAATACAATTTGAACACATGGCGATCTTTTGTTATTCTTATATGGTCGTTTGAGTAAATCTCCGTCATTATTGTTTGGTTTGGTTGTTTCTTTAAATAGTTTTTATTAACTATTACAACGATATAATTGACCATAACCCTGGTTCCAACACACAGCCCAATAACCACTTGGTAAATTGGTTATAGAATTATTCAGTTGTGGTAGGTTAGGAATATAAAAATAATCAGAACTAATTGTTATTGTGTTAGTACTTTGAGATATATAACTATAAGACCCTGCTGGCCCTACTGGTCCTTGAATACCTTGACTTCCATTTGAACCGGCTGGTCCTGTAGGACCCATTTGGCCATCTCCTCCATTAATTCCATTTAATCCATTTAATCCATTTTGTCCATTTCCTCCTTCTGGACCTTGAATACCTTGAATACCTTGTGGTCCAGTATTTCCTATAGGACCGGTTGCACCAGTTGATCCAGTAGGACCTGTATTTCCAGTAGGACCTGTATTTCCAGTAGGACCTGTATTTCCAGTAGGACCAGTATATCCAGTAGGACCAGTATAACCAGTAGGTCCAGTATAACCAGTAGGTCCAGTATAACCAGTAGGTCCAGTATAACCAGTTGGGCCAGTAGGACCTGTGTATCCAGTAGGCCCAGTGTATCCAGTAGGCCCAGTGTATCCAGTAGGACCAGTATATCCAGTAGGACCAGTATAACCAGTAGGTCCCGTGTATCCAGTTGGTCCTGTGTATCCAGTAGGCCCAGTAGGACCAGTATAACCAGTAGGTCCCGTGTATCCAGTTGGTCCTGTGTATCCAGTTGGTCCTGTGTATCCAGTTGGTCCGGTGTATCCTGTTGGTCCTGTGTATCCAGTTGGCCCTGTGTATCCAGTTGGCCCTGTGTATCCAGTAGGACCAGTATAACCAGTAGGACCAGTATAACCAGTTGGGCCTGTGTATCCAGTTGGTCCTGTGTATCCAGTTGGTCCAGTGTGGCCTGTAGGACCAGTATATCCAGTTGGTCCAGTGTGGCCTGTAGGACCAGTATATCCAGTTGGTCCAGTATATCCAGTACGACCTGTATAACCAGTTGATCCCGTTGATCCCGTTGGACCAGTATTTCCGGTTGGACCTGTATTAAAAGATGCATCAGAGACTACATTACGAACAAAAGCCGTTGTTGCTATATAATTATTATTTGTTGTTACTGGTTGGGTTGGACATGTTGGAGTATAATAAAAAATGGTGTTTCCAGATACATCTAAATTTTCATAAATATTAACGTTGTTTTGAAATGTTGCATTTCCAGATACATCTAATGTTTCATAAATATTAACGTTGTTTTGAAATGTTGCATTTCCAGATACATCTAATGTTTCATAAATATTAACATTACTTTGAAATGTTGCATTTCCAGATACATCTAATGTTTCATAAATATTAACATTACTTTGAAATGTTGCATTTCCCGATACATCTAATAATTTATCAATTTTTACATTACCATAAACGGTTTCATTTCCTTCTATAGTTGAATTTCCAGAAACATCCAAATTTTGATCTATTTTTACATTACCTATTACATTTACATCGCCTTGTATTATTTCATTTTGATCTACTATTAAATTTCCGTGTATTTCTGTATTGCCATATACATCTAAATTTCCCAAAATAGCTTCATTTTTTGTTACTTCTAAATTACCATAAATAATTATGTTTCCACTAATATCACTTTTGAAATCTATATAAGAATTTGCCTGACCTACTACTTCTGTAACGGATAATTGACTAATTGTATTATAATTACTTGATATAGAGTTACTTGTACTAGAAAATTGTCTTCCACCATATTGTCTAAATGACATTATTATATTGTTATTTTTTTAAAATATAATAGAATTAACGTAATAAAATTATATTTATATTTTTTTTTTATACGTGCATTTTTTATATTTTCCATTTCTAGATCTACATTTTTTTTTAAATGTTTTTTTTAATGTTTTTTTTTTTAATCCTCTAGCTAATGGTATTAAATTATCCGAACTAGTAATTGTATTTAATAAACTTTTTATATTTACTTCATTTGTTGTTTCTGTTTTTTCATTAGGATATTCTATTGATAACATTTTTTTTTTCGATTTAGGATTAAAGTCTGTTAATAATCTTTGATGAATAAGGCCTTTTGTGCTTGGAGTTTTCAATATTTCTTCTAAATCATTATTATTTAATTTTATATCATAATTTTCTTCTTTTCCATTATCATTTGTATAAACATCAATATTTGCATTATCTCCATCATAATCTGCATCCCATTTTGTTTCTTTTATATAATTGCCACGTGATTTGCCATTTTTAACAAATGTTCTTGACATTCCGCTATTTTTAATATAAGTTCCTATCATATTATATTACAAAAATATTTTTTGTGGAATTTGTTTAATTATTGTTTAATTATTTAATTATTGTTTAGTTGTTTGTAATATTTTGTATTATAATATAATATTATGAACATTACATTTTCAGAAACAAATAAACCGGATGATTTATTTTCAAAAAATTATTGGGATGTCCAACAACAACAACAAGAAGACCCAGTTATAAAAAAGAAAAAAAAAGTTTCTTTTGACGATATTTTAAACAATATGAATTTGGTTGTTAATGATAAAGGAGTTTTGCAATACATGACCCCTTTAAATGATAATGAAATGGTAGAACAAAATATAAATCCTTTAGAAAAAAATGGATATATTTATAATAAATATTTTAAAGATTATAAAAATACAGAAGATAAACCAGTTATTCGAGTTCCTAAAAATATGCAAGAGTATAGACAAATGTTGCTTGAAGATAAAATAAATAAAATAAAAGAACAAAAAAGAATTTCTCAAATAAAATCAACTAAATTATTATTAACAAATATTAATCCCATGTATGTTTCTAAAAATTCTTTGAACAAAATGCACTTTTATTAATATACATTTATATAAATTTTTCCATACTTTCTTTACATTCTTTTGTTTGAACAATTATTTTTTCCATTTGTCTTCTACATAAAGGGCAAGAATGTATTAATGGTTCAAGTGTTTCTAGCGATTGTTGTGATTTTTTTTGTAATATTTTTTCGATGCATTTACAGCAAAACTTATGTTCGCAATTTAATTCACAAAATTCACTTGTTGTTTTTGTTTCTAAACAGACACAGCATTCAGTATCTTCTTTTTCAATTTCAAATGGTTCTTCTGTAACATGGAGAAATTTTTTTGAAATTGATCGCGTATAAAAGTAGGTTATTTCATGCGCTGGGATGATTTCTATAGTGTTATCAAAATATCTTGTTGAATGATCACCTGGGTTCACCGTGCTTTCAATATGCAATCCATAATTAGTATTTAACAATGTCAGTAATTGATCATAATCAGGACTTGTATCAACAAACCATTCAATTACTTCTTCCATTGTTGTTTCTTTAAGTGTTTTATATTTATTATTTTTTAGAATATTAATATCAATTTTTTATTATTTCTTTAAATTAATGTTTAATATTAGTATTAGGATTTAGTATTTATATTTGTATTTGTATTTATATTTGTATTAGTATTTATTATACTTGTATTTATATTAGTATTATTTATTATTTTATTAGATATGTAAACAGGATCATTTTTTATTGGGTTAATTAGAAATGGTTGTACAGCATTATTTAAGTCATGTCTCAAATCTTTTTCTTCAAAATTCCATTGTCTTTGTTTTTCTTGTTTTTCAAAAAAAGACATTTTGTTCTTTATTAAATAATATGTATATTTATATATTATTTAAATTAAATCAATTTTATATTTTTTGTTCTGAAACAACATCTAAATCTAACAAAGAATTTGATGAATTTGAATGTTTGCTTTTTTTTTCAATATTTTCTTCTTCTTCTTCGTTTATGTATGTTTGTGCTGCTTCTGATTGTTTTTTATTCTCTCCAAACAACTTTACAAATGCTGAAATGGATAAATTTTTTAATGTTATATAAGAATTATTTATTTTTTTATTTGAAACTTCTTCTTCTTCATCATCTTCCCATTTTTCTTCCATGTTTTCCAGTTCTTTTTGATATTCTGAAAATTCTTGGCTTGGCAATTGTTCTGCATTTTCATTTTGCAAGCTCAAATTTTTTGTATAAGTAATATGATTTTTCAATAAATATTTTGTTTCTTTTATATCACTTAATATTTTTATTATTATTTTATCTTGATTATTTGTATCATCGTTTGAATTTGTTTTATTTATTAATTTATTACCATAAGGATCCATAATGTTTTCTATAAAAGAGTTTAATTTTTTTGGATCTGTTAATTTTTCATTTGAATAACCTAGCATATTTTTAAAAAATATTTCTTTTTTTTTTTCAGCATTTTCCATTTCTTTTACAAACATATCATCAATAATAGAAAATGACGATTTTAACATTAATAAATTGTTTATGTTTGCTTCTTTTTCTTTTTGCAATCTTATTATTTCATTTTCTATACTTTTGAACGATTTTTTTTTATCTTTCTTTTTTTTGGCTTTTAGCACTGCTATTAAATAATTTTTTTGATTTTTTAACTCTTTTAATTCATTTATTTTAAGTTTTTTAATGTCTTCTATTTTTTTAATAATTAAAAATACATTTGTATTATAAATAATAGGATATTTTGTTCTTATATTTTTTGGAATAATAAAATGATTTGTTTCTTTTATTTCACTTATTTTTTTTTCTATATCTTCTAATTTTTTTTCTATTATGCTACTATCGGTATTTTCTTTATTAAATAATAATGTTGTACCTGATAAAAATTCAACAGATGTTTGCAATTTATCATATTGATGAGATGATATTTTATGTGCTTCTGATGCAGCATCTAATTTTAAATAATTTACTACTGCTAATAAAAATGCTATAATCCCATTTATAGAAGATATGAAATATCCTCCCCATTTATAATCTTTTATAATAGTTGCTAATACAGTTGCTGCAGTAGATAACATTATTGCCGGCATCATAAGAGAATTTAAATGATACTCGCAGTATGTTTTTGACTCCATGTATATTAATTTTTGACCTCTTAAATATGTTGCTAATATATCTAATGCGCTAGAATGATATTCATTCTTAGCAAAATAATTTTCATCTATTTCTTTTTCTATATCTTTGTATGTAAATTTTTTAAATGTTGCAAATGATTTTATATTATTTTTAGATAAATCTGTTTGATCTTCATTACTATTACTTAAAGTATCATCATAATCTTCTAAAATTTCATATGGAATATCAGTTTCTTCTGGTTTTTTATTTTCAGATGAAGATTGTTTTATGTTTATAATTACATTTTCATTCATTATACATAAAGAAAATATATTATATAATACAAATTTATGTTGTCTATTATATAAAATATCTGTTATATTATATGAAAAAAATATCTGTCAAAGGATGGAAGAGAGAATGTCCAGGTTATCGCCAACGAACTAAAATGTTAAGAAAATGCGGTAAAAAATGTTTTTTAGATGGCGCAAACAAAGCTTATCCCATTTGCAAAAAAAACACATGTAAGATTAGCTCAAAAGGTGTGCTTGCGGCTTATATGCGATCTAGACAACATAAAAATGTTACAGTTTCGCGCAAAGCAAAACAGTTATTAAATAAAATGAAATAAATAAAATTGAGAGGATTTAAATAATTAATATATTATTTAAGTATTTAAAGAAATGACAGAAGTAATCAAAAAAAGAGAATATAATGAGCCAGATTGGGGATTTTTCGTAGATATAGAAAAACAAGAAAATATTCAAAACAATACAACAACAATAATTAAAGAAATACATCATCATAAAAATTACAATAATTTTATTGTTATTTCAAAGGTGGTTCTTGTTTATTTCATTTCCATTTCAACATTAACATTTATGTGTATTTCTATTCTGTTTTTAAAAGCATTTATGCTATAATTATTTCGTGTTCTGGTCCGTCTTCTTTTAAAGAAGATAATCTACTAATTGGTCTAGAAACAATAGTTATAAATTGGCCGAAACAAATCAAAAATACAGCAACATTAAAATTAGTATGTGAAAAAAATACAGACCCTCCTGTTAATACATGTCCTGTGTACCATAAACAATCTGATAATAAAACATAATTCATATTATATTATATTTATTTATATTTATTTATATTTATATATTTTATATTTATACAGAAATACAAACAATTTTTTCTTTTGTTTTTTTATCTAATACATTTGATAAAATTTTGTAAAATTGAGAGAACATAAAAGAAGAATTATAAATATACATTTTTAATAATCTGTCAGGATATCTTTCTTTAAAAACAGGAGCACATTCAAAAATAAAACCAGCATTTTTTTCTATATCTAAAAAAGTTAAATCTTTTATGTTTAAATGTATGTTAAATGTAGTAGAATTTGTCAACAAATTATCGATATTGTTTAATATATGCTGAAGAACAATAGAATATGTTTCACTTGTATATATATGTTTAAAATATGTGCTGTTAATATATAATTCATCGTTGGTTATGTTACATAAATTGTTTAATATTTTATCCCACTGTTTTAATAAAATGAACTCTTTCATTTCTTCATTTGTTGTTTTTGAGAAATTGTTCATAATTTATTATATATACATTTTACTTTATTACTTTATTATTTTATTATTTATTATTTATTGTTTTATTATATTAATGGAGGCTATTGAGATAAAACGATTTATTAACTCAGATGATCAACGAATTTATGATAATATTTTTTATATTTTTTCTAATTACATTCATCGAACTCATGCAATAAAGCATTTACAGATATTACATAATGCTATAGAAAAAGGGTTTTTGTTAATGTATTTTGGAATGGGAGGGGTTTTGTTTAAAGTAATCGGAGTTCCTAAGTTATTAAAAATAACATATAATGACAAAGAAGCGAACCTTTATCGTAGTATTAAAGAAAAAGAAAGCATTCTGAATGGTGAAGATATGCCTTTTTATCAAGTCCCACTGAAACATGATTTTGAAGGTAGAGGCAGTGAGCTTGTAAATTCTATTACGCTTGCTGCTACTGTTGATCCAATTGCTGGTCAATTAGTTGCGGCAATGAGTGATCCACTCAATAACATTTTTTCGGTTGTCTCTGTACCCCTTTCAACCGAGTTTATTTTATCGTGTTTTGGTGAAAACTTAATAAAACATCAAATATTAGAGGAGCTAGAAAAGCCTCAAAAAGATGACCCTGAACCTAAGTATACTATTATATGTATGCCTTTTTTAGGATTTGATTTATTAAGTTATTTATTAACATTTTCTTATGATCATTTCAATCAAACGTGGATTAGTGTAGACCAGCAAAAAGGTCACTCAGATATGACAATACCACAATTTGTAATTTTATGTAATAGTTTAGGCTTATTTGGCACTAAATTAAAAAATATGAACTTAAATGGTATGTACCACCGCGATATAAAACCAAATAATATTATGTATGATGAACGAAGTGATGACCCAAGTAAAAAATTAACGTTAATAGATTTCGATAACTCCATATTTGACACTCCAACCACTCTAAGTGGAGAAACATCTGTTCGAAAAGCAATTGAACAAGAAGGAAGAGGTGAAGATAGATTGCGCACAATAAAACATTCAGAAGATTTGTCAACATTTATAAACCTTGTCGTTATACCCGTAATGTGTTATGGGGTTCGTAATAAAACAATTTATGACTATTTGATACGCACTAAATTATTATTTTATATAGAAGCATTTTCTATAAACGTTAAACGAGATGATAAGAATGGATTTGATAAATTAATGAAAGAATTGCAAGAAATGACTGTAGAGAAGATTTGTACAGAAGGTGCTTCTGCAGAAAATCAACAAGAACCCCATAAAGCAATTGACACTCCAGAATATGTTCCAAACAAATTCTTCAACCGAAGATTCCGTGTTGATGAACGTTCTAGAATACTTGTTATCATAAAAGATATTTTTCCTGATCTGGAAAAAACAAAACTTATCGCATATTTCGATAGACGTGCGATGACAGGTCAACATACGGATGACATTATAGATTTTTTATTCCCACCACCACCAGATGCAGCAGGAGGAGGAATAAAAAGAAAAAATAAAATAAGTAAAAAATACCGAAAACTTAATAAACGCTGCATTAGAAAAACAAATAAACGTCTCACTAAATAATTAATTATATATAAAATTGATTTAAATTTAAATTCATATATAATGAAGTAAAATATTATGGAATTATCTAAAGAACAACAAATATCATTTGATAAATATGTTAATGGTGAAAACATATTTATCACAGGTCCTGGTGGTTCAGGTAAATCTGCTTTAATACAAAAAATTTATGCAAATTCTGTTTCTTGTGGACAAATCATTCAGGTGTGCGCATTAACCGGATGTGCTGCGGTTTTATTAAACACGAAAGCAAAAACCCTGCATTCTTGGGCGGGGATTGGATTAGGAAATGCGTCAGTAGAAATTTTATTAAATAAAATAAAAAAAAATACATTTGCTAAAAATGCTTGGAGAGAAACACAAATATTGATAGTAGATGAAGTGAGTATGTTATCTTTGAAATTATTTGATTTATTAAATGTAATCGGTCAAAAAATGCGTAACAATTTAAATCCATTTGGGGGAATACAGCTTATCTTTTCAGGAGATTTCTTTCAATTGCCTCCAGTTGGAGATAAAAATGACCCAGATACACAAAAATTTTGTTTCGAAAGTCTTAATTGGTTGACCGTTTTCCCTATAGAAAATCAAATTCAATTTGTAAAAATATTTCGACAAACAAATGAAACTTATTCTTCTCTTTTAAATCAAATTCGATATGGTAAAATTAAAAAGAATGCATACAAAATATTATGTGAATATGTAAATAGAGAGAAAGACCCTAGTTTAGTAATTGTTCCTACATTATTATTTCCTACAAGGAATAAAGCAGAGATGGTCAATCAGGCTCGAATATCTTCTCTCGATGGTGAAGAAAAAGAATATAAAATTAAACAATTGAAAAATATAGAAATATCAAAAGCAGATACTCTTAGAAAAAATGTATTTTATGATAAAGAAATTCAATCAGAATTGGACTTTCTCTCTAACAATCTTATTTGTGATGAAGTTTTAAAATTAAAAATTGGGACACAAGTCATGTGTATTGTAAATATACAATCTGAAATAAATAATACTATTCTTCTTTGTAATGGTAGTCAAGGCATTATTACAGAATTTTGTGATGTTACACAATACCCTAAAGTAAAATTCAACAATGGAGTTCATCGTATTATGGGACCGCATACTTGGTGCAGCGATAAAATTCCAGGTGTTGGAGTGTCACAAATTCCTCTTATTTTAGCGTGGGCATTAACTATTCATAAATCACAAGGTGCGACATTAGATGCTGCAGAAATTGATATAGGTAGCGATATATTTGAATGCGGACAGACATATGTGGCTCTCTCTCGTGTAAAAAGTTTAAATGGATTATATTTGTCTTCATTTGATGTATCAAAAATAAAAATAAATAAAAAAGCAAAAGATTATTATGAAATGTTAGATAAAGAATTATTATGATTTTCTATAATATACAAGCATAGAGTATCCTTTTAAAAAATTAAAATGCATCGTGGTTGTATCATTATAAGAAAAGGTAAACTGATTATCTTTATTTAATAAATGGGTCCATTGCATTTGCTGTAATCGACTATTTGTTGCCCCATCATATGAATATTCTTTTTTGTTACAATGTATTAAACAACAAAAATGGTGAATTGTGTTATCAATAATACATGCACTATCTAATTCATATTTATATTTACCAAAAGTTAATTTTTTTTGTTTATTTTTATTATTGTTGTTTTCATCATATTGTAAAATCATTATATCTGGAACTTGTGTATAATCAAAAACAACCGTTTCTAAATTACCATACATTCCTAAATTTATTGAATTTATACTTAAATATTTTATTATATTTTGAAAAAACCAAAAAGGGTTACCATAATCTTGCGGTTTTTTAACCCACTTATATATGTTTTTTGGGATATTTTTATAAATATAATTTATAATAGTATTTGTATTTAATTCGTCTAATGCAAATTTGTCTCCTGCTAAGCAACAATGTATAAAGTAATTTAGTAAAGAAAATACATTTATTAATTTTGCAGGAATAACATCATTATTATACAATTTACCTTCTATCATTAATTGACGGAAAAAAAGCGAAAATTGTCTTCCTTTGTCACTTATAAACATGCATGTGAAAAAAGTATTAAACCAACAATTATTATCATATTGTTTTGGTAATATAATTTTTTGTATGTTTAAATGTTTATTTTTTTTTAATTCTTTTAATAAATATTGTTTTGCTGCATCTTTTTGAACTGCCGTACATTTGCCATTAATTTCTATTTTTAATGGAAAATTTATTAAATTATTTTCAAACTTATTACAATGTTTAATATTATGCATTTCTGATCCCGTTTTTATAGACACCAAACGTTTGTTTACGGATGGCCTGTAACTTTTTGTAATATTATGTTGTTTTGATTTTTGGGGTTTCAAAGAAGATATTTTTGTTTTTTCACATACTCCTAGTTTATTTTTTCTTTCGTCTTTTTTACATCGTGTTTTTTTTATTTTTTCTGATATTTGTGGGGGAAGAATTGAATGCAATTTGGCTACAGATGTGCGGGGGTTGTGAGGATCACATATACCTTGTTTGTTTTTTCTTTCGCCTTTTTTACACCTTGCACGTGTTGTTTTTTGGGGAGGAGGTTGGGATTGCGAAATTAATGGTATTGGGGATAATGGTGCCATTTTTGCAGATAATGGAGACGACAGTATTAATGGAGATTGAGATATTAATTGAGACGATAATGGTGTGGAGATTAAATCTGTCGTTGGTTGTTTTTTTGTTGTTGACATTTGCGGTTTTTTTTTGCATATACCCTGTTTGTTTTTTCTTTCTCCTTTTTTACATCTTGTACGTGTTGTTTTTTTTGTTGCTGGGGGAGGAGGAGGAGGAGGTGGGGGTTGCGAAATTAATGGTATCGGAGATAATGGTGTCATTTTTGCAGATAATGGAGACGGTATTACTAATGGAGACGATAATGGTGAGGAAATTAAATCTACAATCGGTTGTTTTTTTGTTGTTGTTGACATCTGCGGTTTTTTTTCGCATATACCCTGTTTGTTTTTTCTTTCTCCTTTTTTACATCTTTTTGTTGTGTTCATAATATAGTTAAACATAATTAAATAAATTTATAATAATTATTAAAAAAATTGATAGTAATTATAATACTAATAATATAATACAACAACTACACATACACAATAATGGAAGTAATTAATTCTAATATTACTATTTACCGGTTCACTTTTTCCAACGATTTTAATGGAGAACTGTTTGCATTTGCAAAAATTCATCAATACGATGATAGAAAAGATTTTAAAGAAGCATGGGTAGTATGGATCGAAACAAATAATGAAATGATTGAAAATGAAATTCGCAGAATGAACCAATTAGGTTATGACGGTGATATTTTAGATAAAATGTTTAAATCTGCTAGGTATTATTTTAGAAAAAAACCTAATCAAAAAAAAGAGACTGTTGAACGCAGAGACTATATTTGTTTAAATAAACAATTTTTAGAAACAATTGATGACCACGTTAAACTTAATATGAATAAACCTTCTGATGGATTTTTAGATTTTTGTAAAAATAATACGGAAATATTAAAAGAAGAAATTGAAGAATTACAACAAAACGGAATAATTAATATAAATGATATTAAAAATAAAATAAAAAAAACATACAAAAATCGTTATTTCTTAATTATGAAAAATAATAAAGAAATAAGAATAGAATAATAATATTATGAATATATCCAAACACATCAACAACTCTTATTCAAATAAAGAAACAAAAATATACAATTCTATAATTATTCCATATGATTTTTTTTCAGTTAATGAAGCACTCATTTCTGATATAATAAAAAACAATATTTTTTTTTCTAATCATTTTATTGTTTTAGAAGATTATAATATTATTCATATTAATAAATCACACGAAACTCATATGGAATTAGTTAAAACACCAACTAAACATTTTCTTTTTAAATATAAAAATGAAAAAATAATCGCTTTTTATAATTATTTATTTCAACAATTTCAACCTACAAAATTTATTCGCACAGTAATTACTTCTTTTTCTCATATTTTAAATAGTTTAATTTTGCTGCAAAAGAATGGAATTTGTTTTTTTCATTTATTACCTAAAAATATTGTTTATAATGAAGAAAAATGGGTATTATTAAATTTTGAATTGTGTTTAAGAATTTCTAAATTAAATGAAAAATACATTACTAATATTTTAAGTAAAATACATAATTATGTCCATAAACCGTTGGAAGTTCATGTTTTGTTTTATGTTATTCATAATAATATTTCTTCATTATCTTATTCTCTCATTATAGAAATTATCGAAGAATTTGTTAACAATTTATGTATTTTGTCTTTTTTTTCAGAGAATTTTAAATTTTCTTATAAGGAAAAATGTGTTGATTTTTTAAAACAATTTATTAATGTTCCTAAAACGGAACTTATTATTATTTTATTAAATTATTATGATAAATGGGATATTTATAATTTAAGTATTTTATATTTTCATACATTTATGAATATTACTAAACATTTTTCCTTAAAAGATACAAATTTACATAAAATAGCTATGATTTTAATGAAAAACATCGTACCTGATCCGAATAAACGAACTACTTTAGTGTTATTATCTCAAGAATATGAAAATATATTATATGAAATGAAATGGGATTTTGTGAAACAATTATCTGCTAAAAATATGAAACAATTATTTCATGTATTACAACATTCTTAATTCTTAATGTTTATTTTCTACGTCTACAACTCTTGCGTTTTTTGTGAGCACGTTTTTTATGAGTAGAACAATTACTACTACCCATTTCGCCTTTTCGCTTACTAGCATCCCTTAACGCTTGTTTGAAACTATAATTTTTATTTTTTGTTTTACCTTCTTTAAATACTTTTTTAACTAATAAATTCCATTTTGTTAATTTTCTTTTTCCGCCGGACATAGGAGCAGGAGACAAAGGCGCTGTAGTGTTATGCATTATAATAATTGTAAATATTTTAATTTTATAAAAAAAAAGTTAGTATTTAATTTATAATACAAAATAAAAAAAAGGTTTCCCTATTTTTTTTAAATTACAACAAAACATAACAATTTTTATCATTCTTTATAATAAACATTCTAAACTATACAAGAAATACAGAATACAGAAACGCAATTTAGTTGTCTTCTTCCGCGGCGGCTGCGGCAGGCTTCTCGCTTTTTTTCTCTTTCTTGACCGTTGGTTTGTTGCGCTTGACAACAGGTAGAACTGGACGATCGCCATAATTGAGTGCGGATGGTTTTTCTCCATGATCCGCATCACGGTAAAACTTTTGAGTTACCGCCCGAGGAACAAAGTTCGTTGTTTCACAATTATCGTCGGGTTCTTCTTCAAACTGATCCGCTATTTCAAGTAGCTTTTGCATAATTTCTTCGTTTTCTTTAACAGCTGGTTCTTCGACGGCGGCGGGCTTGCGAGGTTCTTCTTCTTCATCGAAGCAAATACTTACCTTTTTTACACGAGGGTGCGGGTTTGGTGCGATTTTTGGCTCAGGCCTGCGGTATGCAGAGACCTTCCAAAACCACGGATCGTCGTAAATAATTTTCACTTCTTTGCCGTTAAGCGTCTGAATGCGAACTTTATCTGCTTCCTCACTTCTAGTCCACTCAAAGAAATGAACAAAAACCCTGTTGAACACAACTACGCCTTTGTCATTCTTTTGATTAACGATATCAATTCTCGCCAATCTACCCAACCCTAATTCACCAAATATACCACGAATGCGAGCTTCATCAACGTTGAGAAACGCTCTCGGAATACATAGGGATGGTTTATGAGGGGCCATTGTCGATAAATTCATTTCGGTTGACATTTTGTTTGATTTAATCACTTTCAAAACACTTAAACAATAATGCATTTCATTTGATGTTGAAAAGTATCTCAATTTTTTTTATAAATATATAAAAATTTAAATAACTAAAAATTTATATTTATTTTGTATTTATTCTTGATTATTTATTTTTTAAATTTTTATTTTTTGCATTTTTTATTTTTTGAATTTTTCATTTTTTAAATTTTTAGTTATTCAATTTTTATACATTTATAAAAAAAATGAAAATAATTATTTATTTTTAATATTTATTTTAAATTTTTAGTTATTCATTTTTTATACATTTATAAAAAAATTGAAAAGAAATATATTTAAAATAATAAATATACTTAAACTGCTTAAACTATTTGCAAATGAAGAAATCAGCATCTTGTTCGACATTTAACGAAATGAAAAAAAAAGAAGAGAAAGAAGTGGGAGAAACATTTACTAAAATTAAAGTTATTGGGCGCAGATCATCTAAAAAAAACTCTGAAAATGCAAATTTAAATTGGTATCAAGTAATATTTTGTGGAATTATTTAATTAATTCATTTTATTATTTTAAAAAATTGAAATGCTTTGTAGCATTATTTTTTTATTAATACTTATTTGCAACGGTTAATTGTAAACAAAATGGATAATACACACGATCACGATAGTATGGAGTTGTTCAAAATGTATTTAGATCGTACCGAAATGACCCATCATTCGTATCAATATGAAGGGGTCAAATGGATATTAAAAAATGAAAAAAGAGAGAAAGTTGAAAACAAAGGCGGAATAATTGCCGACGAAATGGGACTAGGCAAAACAATTATGATGATTGGTGCTTTTGTTTGTCATTATTTGCCTAGAACACTTATTGTTGTCCCTCCTGTTTTATTGGATCAATGGTATTCTCAAATTTATCGCACAACGGGACATAAATCTCTCATTTATCATGGAGAGAATAAAAAACGTATATTTGCGGAAGATTTAAAAAATGCTACTTTTGTTATTACTACTTATGGAGCTATTACTATGAACAAACATGAGAGAAAAAAAACAATATTACATGGTATAAAATGGTCTCGAATTGTTTTTGATGAAGCACATCATTTAAGAAATAAAAAAACATCCAGATTTGTTAGTGCTAAACAGTTGAAAACCTCCATCCGTTGGCTTATTTCTGGAACACCTATTCAAAATTCACAAAAAGATTTTTATCATTTATGCTCTTTGTTGCGGATCCCTGCGAGTGTTTATACTGATATGAAATTATTGCACAGCGTAATTCATACTTTTGTTTTAAAAAGAACAAAAAAACAAGTGGGAATTGTTATTCCAAATATAATTATTGAAAATAATATTGTTCCTTGGAAAAATGAAAATGAAAAATATCTTTCAGAAGAAATACATTCTGTTTTACATTTTAGCAAAGTATCCGAAGTTAAATTTAAAAATTCGTTGTTCTCTCATTTGTTTAGTGATTACAGTAAATTGTCTCTTGTAATACGGGCAAGACAAATGTGCATTTATCCTAAATTAATTTCTCATTTATTATCTTGTTTTCCTAAGCCTGTAGATGTTTCTAAGTACGTTGATGCTTTTAAAAATAATAGTAAATTGGATTGTGTTATAAATAAAATATTAGAGAGAAAAGGTAATGATTGTGGAAAAATTGTCTTTTGTCATTTTCGTGGGGAGATTGATGAAGTCGTGAAAAGATTGCAACTTGGCGGAATAAAAAGTATTGCGGTATTTGATGGAAGAACCCCAATAAATGAAAGATTACACATTTTGACTAAAAAAAAAGAAGTTTTAATTTTACAAATACAAACTGGATGCGAGGGGTTAAATTTACAAGAGCATTATAGTGAAATTTATTTTACTAGTCCTCATTGGAACCCTTCTGTAGAAGAACAAGCGATTGCAAGATGTCATCGTATTGGTCAAAAAAAACCGGTTTATGTGTATCGGTTTGAAATGTCCTCATTTGAAGAAGATACTGTTTCAATTGATAACTATATAACAACTGTTCAAGATACTAAAAAACTCTTTGCCAAAGAAATTCTACCTGACTGAATAAATTTAATTATATAAATATAAAATTTTTTTTATATAATTTATTGATTTTTGTTTTATTTTATTTGTTTTGTAGCTAAACAAACGATCCATGGCAAGTAAAGATGACAGATAGTTACATGAGATATTAACATTTATACAACAGTCTCGTTTTGTTTTCTTAGAGAGAATAAAATACACATTATTTATTAAAAAAGATATTAAAAAAACAAATAAAGGGTCAACTGTTCGATGTATATACACCTATAATAGAAATGTGTTTTGGTATAATATCCGACATGGATTATTATGGTAATAGTATAAATGTATTTTTATATTATTTATAAATGAAATTATCATCAATTGACAAAATAAATTTTCATAAAACACATTTTAATCCATATAAAATTAACTTAATTATAGATGATTTTATACGTAAACATATTTTGGTTCATACTTTGTATATAAGTATATTTTTCAAAAAAATGTATTTTATTGTTCAAAATAAAGAATATATTTATATTGATTTTAATTGGTGTTTTGAAACAAATTCATGGAAATTTCTAAAAGGGTGGTATTGTATAAAAAATAAAAAAATAAAAATAAAACAATTTACGTTTAATGAAATTATTATTTAAAATTATAAAATCTTTATGTATTTTATAATTTAATGGCAGCAGCTCCAGTAGTACATTCAATAGGAGACACTCTTACTACAGATGAAATACAACATTCATTTTGTATAAATATGGCAGTTGATTATGAAATTTCAGGTACATATAATGAGATATCTCTTGTTTTTGAATATACTAAACAAGGACTACCAAAAGGTACATCTGGTGCAAAATCAGCATCTGTAGAAGTTGAAAATGCACCTATAATATGGCATACTCATCCATCTTGTAGTAAATATTATCCAAGTACAGAAGATCTTTTTAAAATAATAAAAAATAAAAATATAACTACTAAAAGTATTATTTTTACAACTTATGGTGTATGGGTACTTAAATGTGACACACAACATAAAATTAAGTATAATACTACTGACCCACGTGTTTCATTCTTATTAAATGCATTTGATAAAAACAACCGTGGTAATCCAGGAAATATTTTTTACGCAGCAACTAATCGTGGTAAAGATTATAATCTTGGTGCAATACAACATTATATTACTGAAGTAGAACAAATAATGGGAAGTGTTGGAATAAGATATAGTATTGCTTGGTTTGCATATCCGGATTTTCAAACTTTTTTGGCTACTAATGGTGGAGTGATAGGCGGTAAAAAACGTAAAACAAAAAAACGTAAAACAAAAAAACAAAAAAAAACAAAAAATAAAAATAAGACATTTTACGTTTAATGAAATTTGTTTTTTAAAATTATAAAATCTTCACAGGTTTAAATGTCTTATTAACTTATGAAATGTGCAAAGTTGTAATAGTATACGTTTATAATATAATATAATATAATATAATATTATAATGATTAATTGTGTTGTATCAAGATATAAAAAAAATACTGATTGGGTTTATAAATTGAAAAATATTGAAAAATATTACGTTTATGATAAAGAAATCTCTGAGAGTGAATTAAATATTCCGGTTAATAAAGGTAATGAAGCGTCTGTATATTTAAAATATATAATAGACAATTATGAAAATTTAGCTGATTTTACATTTTTTATACACGACGAAGAATATGCTTGGCATCATTCAGGCAGTATAATAAATCTGTTTGATGAAGCAGTTATGAGTAATAAATTATACTATAATATAAACGCAAGATGTGTTTTAGGAAGTATTGTTTCTAATCCTTGGTATAATGATATTTTAATTTGGTATAATACCTATATTGAAAAATATATTCCAATGAATACTTTACCAAAACAAGATTGGACACAAAATTATAGAGGTTCAGCACAATTTTTAGTTCATAAATCTTTGATAACAAAATTGCCTTTGGAATTTTATGAAAATTTATACAATTGGATAATTACGACTGATATGCCAAATGCTAAATCTGGTAGATTTTTAGAATGGACTTGGCATATATTTTGGGAGATTTATCCAAATTTATAAAATGGGAATTTCAAATGAAAAAAGGTGTAATACAAAAGATTTTTCAATTCTTTTATTAGCAAAACAAAATAAAATGTATTGATTTAATTATATCATTACGTTATTCAAGCCGGGGTGTATTGCATATTTTGCCCATCATCATATACATGAAGATCACCTATTTTTGTAAATGGATCTGCTGGTTCAGCCCCTTCAAAATAAGGCAATCCAGAAGTTTTATATTGGTCCTTTGGAATGATTTTTTCTAATACTTTTTGTAAAGCATTGTATGCCTGTGTAACATTTGAAATATTGGTTCCTTTCATAGAAGTGTTTTCTTTTGTTCCATATATTTTATGTGCAATTGTTCTTATACCTATGCCGTATTTTACTTTTTGTAATAATTTATAAAGAGGAGATGCTTCTTTATAATTGTATAAATATAAAACGTATTTGTATTGATGCATAACTAAATTTATTCTTTTGTAAATATTGATCCAAATATAGAAGTAGAGAGAAGTAACAACTAACAAATATTTATTTAATATATTTAATTTATTATATAACAATATGAAAACATATAAAAATGAAAAAAATATTGCAAAAAATATTAAAAAAAAAAATATTACAAAAAATATTAAAAAAACATACAAAAAAAAGAAACATTTCCAAAAAGGTGGCGACAATCCTCCAGATTGTATTCAAACAACAAATTTAGATTTAGTTGGTTCACAAGATAATTATTTATCAAAAATTTATACTATTACGACGGATCCTAATACGCTTTCTAATGATTGTTTAGAATGGATAAAAAATAAATTAATAGAGTTAAAAAATATTATAAACAATAATGAAAGATATAAAAAAGGATTATTTCCTAATAACGATTTTGATACATTTTTTAACTATAATAATAATGATATAAAAAATGTGGATTTAATTTTTAAATTTCAAATGTTAATGAATAAAATACAAAATTTTAAATTAAACAATACTAAAAAAGTTATGAGAATATTTTTTATATCTGATTTATTAGATTTTTTCTTTGGAGGAGTTTAATAAATATTTTTATTTTTATTTTTTAACTAATTTATTATAATAGAGAGAATATAAATTTATATAACAAATGTCTATAATAGAACTAGAGAGAATATAAATTTATATAACAAATGTCTATAATAGAACTAGAGAGAATATAAATTTATACTTACATGTGTACTGTTATACTGTCGCATCCGCAGTTTCGTCTTATTAGTTACAAATTAGGCTTCTATTAAGCTTCTATAGGCTGCTATTAGGCGGCTTGTTAGCAGCAGCAGGCAGCAGCAGGAATATATACGACAATATAGGCTTAATATAGGCTTCATTATAGGTTTAAATAGGCTTCTTTTATAGGCTTCAAAATAGTCTTAAATAGACTTCAAATTAAGCTTATATTAGCAGGGAGTATATGCGACAATGTATAACGATTGTATAGTGATTTATTAGCAGCAGCAGCAAAGTCAAAGTATAAGAAAAAAAGTGTTTTTATTTAAATATTAATTACAGGCAAACATAACAATTTTTATTCATACAATATTACTTAGCGGCGTTCCATCCAATCATCTACATCATCATCGTATGTTTGTTCTGTTGTAATTGCAGCGGTTTTTTCGTTTATGAAAAGCATTCGGCCAGAATGAGGCGTAGGGTCGCCTTCATTTTGTTCCCAAAATCCTACTAAAGGCCCGTAACACGTTTTTCCAATTTGACTACAACTAACTATTTCCGCATCATAAATGTTATTGGTAAGTTTTGACCGCAAATATATTTTATCTTTCCATACAAATTTTGCGATACTGTCAGGGTCTTCTTTTTTTTCGTATCTTGAAAATACTTCGAATTGGTCTTCGTGCCCATCTATAAATTTTGCGAGACTATCCGGGTCGTTTTCTTTTTTGTATCTTGAATATACTTCGTATTGGTCTTCGTATTGGTCTTCGTATTGGTCTTCGTCGTTTTTGGGCACAGTTGTTGTGGTGGTGGTTGTTGTGATTGTTGTTGTGATTGTTGTGGTGGTGGTTGGGGTTGTTGTTTGGGTAGTTGTTTGGGTGGTGGTTTGGGTGGTGGTTTGGGTGGTTGTGACTGAGCCCCTTTTGGCAACAATAATCATAAACATCACGAGAAACATTTGTGCTAAATTCATTTTGTATTTAATATAAATAATAAAAATGAATTTAGAAAATGTGTTTCAAATTTTTTTCCATTAATGTAAAAAATTAAATACTAAAAATCTTTAATAAAGAGGGGCTTCATATAAGGCTTCAATACTGCGATTATATAAGGCTTCAAAATAGTCTTAATATAGACTTCTATATAGTCTTCAAATTAGGCTTAATATAGTCTTCTATATAGGCTTCAAATTAGGCTTATAATAGGCTTCAAATAGTCTTCTATATCAGCAGCAGGCAGCAGCAGCAAATATAAGAAAAAAAATGTTTTTATTTAAACATTAATTACACTCAAACATGACACAAATGTATAACAATTAAATTACTAATACATAACTAATAAGACAATTTCTCTCTATCTAACTTATCTACTCTTCTTCTTCTTCTTCTTCTTCCTCTTCTTCTTCCTCTTCTTCGTCGGATTCGTATTCTTCTTCTTCTTCTTCGTCGGTAGACTTTGCCGTGAGAAGTAGTTGCTTAGTGAGTTTATTCCATGATCCGATTGGCTTTTGCGTTTTAAAGTCATAAATGAGGTCGGTAATTTTTGATTTCAAGTAAGTTGTTCCCTCGAATGTAAATTTTGCGACGTGGTCTTCTTCTGCTGCTTCTTCTTTGTCTGCTTCTTTGTCTGCTACTTTGTCTGCTACTTTGTCTGCTTCTTTGTCTGCTTTGTCTGCTACTTTGTCTTCTTCTTCTTCGTCTTCTTCGTCGTCTTCTACTGAGAAGCCTTCAATTTCGCCTGCGTCATTCAACCTTCCGATAGAACAGAGTAGTTGAGAAGAAGTGTAATTGTCGTAGTCGTAAACGGTCTTCGTTGTTTTGCACAGTAGATACTTTTTGCCGTCTACAGTAATTTTCTTAAACACTTGTTGTTCAGCAGCGACAGCTGGTTCTTTTTCTGGTGCTTTCTCCTTCTTTGCTGCTTCTTTTTCCGCTTTTAAAACGGCTTGGTGTAACTTAGCTGCTTCTTTTTCTGCTTTCTCAAGGGTTTTCTTCAACTTGTCCGCTTCCTTGGCTTCCTTGGCGGCCACTTTAACGAGCCGTTCTGCTTCTTTGGCTTCCTTAGCGAGCCGTTCTGCTTCCTTGGCGGCTTCTTTAAGGAGCCGTTCATTTTCCTTTTCGGCTTCCTTGGCAAGCCTTTCAGTTTCCTTTTCGGCTTCCTTGGCAGCCTTTTCGGCTTCCTTGGCGGCGTTTTTGGTAACCTTATGTTCTTCCTTGCGAACAGCTTTGCCTTCTTTGTCCGATTTACCCATTAGGCCACGTTCGCGTCGCTCGTTCTCCGAATTGTCTTCTTCTTCCGACGACAAACTGTCCGTTTCTGAGCCGGCGTCAGATGGGGTGGATTTTATTAAATTTGAGAATATGTCATCCAAATCATTTTCGATAACAACCCGAGGTTTGTCCTTTTTCGGGCGGCCTTTCACCCCGGTGGAGGGCTTAATGATCTTTTCCTTTGATGCCCGACGGCCTCTTTTCTTGGTGACAATTGGGGCAAAATGTTGCTCATCCAACGGGATGTCAGCTGCTGCGGCGGCGACTTGTTCTCGAGTAAGATTAAGTTTATTCATAATAGTAATGTATGCGACAGGTTTCCGGCCTTTCGGGTCAACATACTCAAACATACCTACCTTCTGACGTTGCTGAATTGTCCCGAATTCAGGTACCCCATCTTCGCTTTTGTCGGCCAACTTTTGACAAGATTTGCAGTAATCTCCCTCGTCCCGAGTAGTCGGGCACTGAGTGTAAAGACCGCTGTTCTTGCGAAGGGCAAAGCAACAATTCTCGTCAAATTGTCCGCTATATGGTAGTGGAAATTTCGGTGTCGAATTGTCTTTTTTCCCGCGTTTCGTCGGCAACTTATGCAGAAGAATGGTTCCCTTTTCGATATTCATGTCAGCTAATGCGGAACCCAAATCAAACCCATATTTTTCAGAACAGTATGTGACTGCACGAATTGCGAGGGTTTGACTTGATTTCAACAGCTGTTCACTTAGCAGCACTTTGGCGTCGAATTTCGATTGAGAGATCATGATAATACGTTTTACGCGAGCGACTTATTTAAACAATTGATGCATTTGACTTTGTGTTTTTTTTTATTTCAATTTTTTTTTTGCAATACTAAAAAAATGAAATACTAAAAATTTATTTTATTGAAATACTAGAAAAAGTTTCTCTCTAATCTTTTTTTTATTTTTTTTATGAAATAAAATTTTAGTTTCTTTTGTTTTGCATAATAGAAAAATATATTTGAAATGACTACAAATTTATTTTTATTAAAATCTCTTTGAAAAATAATATTAGAGAGAATTTTTCCGATGTTGGCCAAAAATGATTAGTTAGGTTTTTCTATTCGTTTTTTATTAATCCTAACTAATCTTTTTTCCTTCAACCAACTTTCTCTCTTATCTTTTGTTGCTTGACGGCCCTGCTATGCCCTCTGCGAGACTTTACACATTTGGACATGTAGATTTTCTACCTTTTATGTTTTATCTTTTCTTGCTGGACGGCCAGCTATGCCGCTCTGCGAGGCTTTACACCTTTGGACATGTAGA
>Ga0214919_10000946_pt1 | contig 49122 bp, 49 predicted proteins | sample LL1503_MetaG_FD_177994 | JGI IMG/M metagenome (GOLD analysis project Ga0214919, IMG submission 177994) | Freshwater microbial communities from Lake Lanier, Atlanta, Georgia, United States - LL-1503 | ecosystem: Environmental > Aquatic > Freshwater > Lake | place: USA: Georgia | collected...
TCTCACTCATGTGGAACGCACTTACACTTGACGAAAAATTACACTTCACTTAATACTGTGATTTAGGATTCTTCCATCTACATATATTCCTAGTATTTCCATTTTCATGTTTAATACGACATTCTCGCTTGTCTTATAATACTCCTTGCCATCTAATATTAACAACTCAACCTCCACTAGGACATTATTATCTTCACTTACTTCTTTCGTCTTCTTTGGGCGACCGCGCCCGCGACCCTCTACTTCCTTTTTTTTCTTTAAATTATTTTCTAATACAATTTCATTTACAGGATTGGTATTTTCATTTGAAATTATAACAGTCTTTTTATTATTAGTACTAGTTTTAATATTACACAATAGTCTTTGACTCAACTTAATATTATTTGACTCAATAATATCCACAAAGCGCTCTTCATTGATGTTAAAATTTGTTGAAAATAATTTTAACAAATCATTTAAAAGCATTTTTTATAATTATTAAAAAAATTATAAAAAATAAAAAATCAATTTTTTCCCACCACATAGTTATGGTTCGCTTATATATTAACTAATTAACTAATATATGTATCAATAAATTTATAAACACCGCCCTCTTTTACATACTTGGCAATTATTTTAGGATTTTGACTATTGCTCAATATGTCTTCTGTTTTATAAATATTATTTTTGCCATCAATATAATATATAATACCGTTGATTGGTTGAATCCATATTTCAACTTTTTTTAATATATTTTCTTCTTTATCACATTCATTAATTTCTCCATGTGGTCTATTTTTATCGTGTGTGCCACAATAATTGGAATCACACCTTTTTTTACGAGTACATTGCTCTCCTGATGATTTTTTTGCTATACAACGACTATAAAAAGGGACAACTGATTTACTGCGTTTGCGCTTTATAAAATCTTGCTTATTTATTTCTAGAGTTTCAAAGTCATAAATAAACTTTAACAAATCGCTTTTTTCGGTCAATGGTATGTTACTATTAGTTTTTATATATGTTTTGACTTCGCTTTTAAAATTATCAATATAATTTGATACTTTGTCATGAATTCTTTTTTCCATAATGTGTTATAAAATAATAATTTAGATTTAAATAATTTCAATTTTATATTTAATTAAATTGTTATAAAATTGAAATTTTTTTATTTATTTTTATGTAATACTAATAATTAATACTTATTATTATGTCCTCTTTCAGTAATGAACAACAGTTATGTTTTGAAAAATATTTAAATGGAGAGAATTTATTTATAACAGGTCCAGGTGGTTCAGGTAAATCATTTTTGATTAAAAATATTGTTAAACATGCGGAAGCAAATAAAAAAAACATAAAAATATGTGCTTTAACTGGGTGTGCCGCAATATTATTAGAATGTAAAGCAACAACCTTACATATGTTTTCAGGAATTGGATTTGCCAATAAAAAAAATGAAGAAATTATTTATGAACTTTTCACAGCAAAAAGGTATAAATTAAAGAATTGGAGAAATTTAGAAATACTAATTATTGATGAGGTTAGTATGATGTCTCTCAAAATATTATTATTGTTGGACCTTATTGCCAAAAAATTTTATAAAAAAAATGCTCCATTTGGTGGCCTACAAGTTATTTTTACAGGTGATTTTTATCAACTATCCCCAGTATGTAATAATTACATAGAAAAAGAAGATACTATGTTTTGTTTTGAACACGAACTATGGAATCAATTATTTGCGGAAGAAAATCAAATAGTGCTTAAAACAATTTTTAGACAAAAAGATGAAACATTATTAAAAATTCTAAAATATATTAGAAAGGGTCAAATTACACCTTCTAGTCGTGCCGCACTAGAGTCTCGTGTTTTTAATGCTCGCGAACTCAATTTAATTAAAAAAGACAAAATTTTGACTATTCTTTCTCCAATTAAGAGAGATGTAGAATACATTAATGTAAAAGAATATTTAAAATTAGATAAATCACTTGAAGAACACGTATACATGCTAGATTATATTGACTTATATATTAAATATGACGGAACTGACGAGGAAAATGAAAATACAGACTTGTTTGCACTATTATTAAAAAGTAATGAGCAATTAAAAAAAGACTATGATTTTTTAGCCGCTAATATTTTGGCCGAAAAGTGTTTAAAACTTAAGGTTGGAACACATGTTATGTGTGTTGCCAATATAAATTGTAATGGTGAATTACAAATTGCCAACGGAAGTCAGGGCGTTGTTGTATGTTTTAATGATAAAAAATTACCATATGTTAAATTCAATGCTATTGAAGAACCTATTTTAATAGATTATTATATTTGGAAGTCAGAGTTTAATAAAAGAGTAGGACTCATGCAACTTCCGCTTATTTATTCATGGGCTATTACTATTCATAAATCGCAAGGACTAACATTAGAAAATGCTATTATTGATATTGGTAGTAATATATTTGCGGATGGTCAAACATATGTCGCGCTGTCTCGTGTAAAATCTCTCGATGGATTATATTTAACAAGTTTTGATTATTCAAAAATTAAATGTAATCCGTTAGTTAAAAAATTTTATGGGGATAGTTAATAAACTATAATTATGTTATTCCGTTATTACATGCTGATTTAGATTTGATATGGAAATAATACGTTCTAATATGTCAGTAAAATCATTAAATATACGTTCATCATGAACGCTAAACCGACCAGTGGTCTTAGACCTAGGAAGCTTTATTTTCTCTAGAAACTCCCTGGCTAGCTGATTAATGCGGATAAAGTTTTCAATTGTTTCTAATATATCTTGTATCCCAAATTCTTCAAGTAAATCTGGGAAAAATATAGTGTCTATTAATATCATCATATCACTTGTATAATAATGTTCGACATATTCATAAAAAGAAGTCCCTTCGGGTAGTTGTAATTTCTCAAATACTTGCCTATTATACATAAGAGTTTCGTATAACATTTGTGATTGTTCTTTAAGTTCCTTAATACGGGCGGTATTAAGTAATTCATTTATTTGGGCCTTTAGTATAGCAACATCGCGCAACCGAGCAGATGGCCAGTTGCGGGTGCTAAGTCTAGAGCGAGGAACTCCCATTTTGCGTCTTCTTGATAGTAGAGCAACTTTGCGCCGCCGGGCATGTGGCAACTCGACGTGTGGCAACTCGGCGGTGGCGGCATGGGCGGCGGCATGTGGCAACTCGGCAGGTGGCAACTCGCCGGTGTGAAATGTAGACGGAGAAACTTCAGTTTTGTGTCTTCTTCTAGAAAAATCAAAAGCGCGTTTAAGAATAGTTCCAATACCACCACCTACTCTTTTTCTTTTTGTAGCTCTTCTTCTACGAACCCCTGTTTTACTGCGAGACATTTATATATATAAATTTTTTATTTATAAATATATTTTTTATTATTCAAAAAACTAATATACTAATCTCATTATATTTTGAAATGATTTATATAGAAATAATGGAAGGATTAGGAAAGCAAATGCTATATGTGTTGTGTAAAAAATTGGTCAGCATGCGAATGAACCATCATTTCTTTTAATAGTCTAATGGACCTCATTAATTGTTCTTTGTGTGCCTCGTTCTTGGTACGACCCTTCATTATATCTGCTTTTGTTTCGAGTTCTCGTATGAATCTTTTCAGCGAGGTGTGAAGTCGTCTCATAATTTCTAACACATCATCTTCGTGAAATGTTTCTGTTTTTGGCAATATGTCTATAATTGGTTTAATATGTTTTTCATAATCAGTTTCATAAAGGTTTGTTGTGACTTGTTCAAACATATGAGGGCCATTGCGTATTATTATAGGAAAAGGATCGCGTGTATCATATTTTGACACCGTGCTATCAAATATTCTCGGATATTCCGTATATATTCTTTCTAAAGCAGCAGCACCTTCTCTAATTAAGACGCTATTATGGAAAATACGCGATTCCGAGCGAGGAGCAGTCGATGGTCCAGGTAGAGCAATCCTATCGCGTCGTTGGTTAGAATCACCAAGTATAGTACCAACTGGGGATGCACGAGCAGTAGAAGGACCAGCGGAAGGAGGACGTTCATCCCTTTGTTTTCTATTAAAACTTAAAACACGTCGTAACATACCCGCGACCCGGTGCTCCACTCTTTTTCTTTTTGTAGCTCTTCTTCTAGGGGCCGTTTTTACTATAGTGTTTTCCCTATTTTTATAATATTTTTTTCTTAAAGTTTTATGACGAACCATTTATAAATATTATAAATATTATAAATATTATAAATATTATAAATTTTATAAATATTTTATAAAGAAATAATGAAAGGACTAGGAAATCAAATTTTTCAATACACGCTGTAACTCTTGGAAACTTTCTTCGAACCTTTCCAGCGCTACGCTCTGTAACGGTCCAGAAATATGAACCGTGGATGACTCGCGCAAAAGTAGTGCGACATAAGTTCGTTGGTCCAGCAGCGTCCCATTTAATAAATTTTCTACCACAGTTTTAATGTGTTCCATAATGCCTCTCACCTGAGCTTTATTAAAGTCATATGTTGTTGGCAATTCGTCTATTTTTTGTAAAATATCCTCTGTAAATAAATTTCCGAAAGTTTTGTTCATTGTAGTCATTGTTTTCATATTATTCCAAATTGTAGGGGCCCTGTCAGGGAAATTTTCTAACTCGCCAGCAATCTCTTTAATTTTCATACTGGTTTCGTAAAGCGTTGTCTTTTCTATATCAACATTATCACCTGTACCGGCGCCACCTACTCTTTTTCTTTTTGTAGCTCTTCTTCTATGTGTTGTTTTTTTTACTATATTTTTTTGTCTATTTTTATAATATTTTTTTCTTAAAGTTTTACGGCGAACCATTTATAATATTTATAATTATTAAAATTATTATAAATATTATAAATATTTAATACTAAAGATATAAAAACGTTACAATAAACATTATAGCACTATGATTTATATAGAAATTATGGGAGGACTAGGAAATCAATTGTTTCAAATTTTTTGCGGAATTTCTTATTCGCTCGAAAACAAAATTCCATTTAAAATTAACGCTAATAAGTTTGATTTAGTATCTCCGCTTGATAATATTAGTCAGCGACCAACATATTGGAACAATTTTCTTGTAAATCTCTCCACATTTACATATCAAGACCAACTTACAATTCCGACATATATAGAAAAAACGCATTTTAGATTCAAAAAAATACCTAGTATAACACAAGACTTCAGATTACATGGTTATTACCAAAGTTATAAATACTTTGATGAACAATATGCCAATATATGTAAAATGATTAATTTAGATAACCAAAAAGCAGCAATTTTTGAAAAACATAAAATGCTACTTGACACTGCGAAAAAACCAATAAGTCTTCATTTTAGAATAGGCGATTATGTTAAAAACCAAGCCACGCATCCAATTTTAAGTAATGAGTATTATATTAAAAGTTTAAACTATTTGAAATCTCAATTGCCAGACTTTGAAGAAAATTATTATTTACTAATATTTGGAGAGTCTTGTGACAATGAAAAAATAGCGCACGCTATTAAAAGTATAAAGGCAATTTATACTATTGCTATTGTAATTTGTGATTATAGTATTCCTGATTATGAACAACTTTTATTAATGTCTTTAACTAGTCATAATATTATAGCTAATAGCACGTTCAGTTGGTGGGGAGCGTATTTTAATACTAATGTTAATAAAATCGTGTGCTATCCAAGTTTATGGAATGGTTCAAACAACAACGTTAATGATTTATTTCCTTATAGTTGGATAAAGATTTTATAAATATGTATTTAAAGATATCTAATTATATAGTTTATAAAATTAAATGAATGAAATTAAAATCTATTTAGCACATAGAACAAGCACAAGATTTATTGAACAACAAGTTAATCTAATTAGAAAATATTTCAAACATAACGATGATTCTATACTAAAAATATATGGATTTGTAGACTGCCCTATAAATCCAGATAATATGAGGCAGTTATGGTTGAAGATGGGCGTTGAACCAATTGAAATACCACAAATTATAGACAATATTAATAGATGTAATGCTTGTGTTAGTGTTTCTTTTGGACTAGCATTTAATTATGTATATAAAAATTATATATTATCAGATAAACATATTAGTATTATTATGGAAAATGATGTTTTCCCATTTAAAGAAATAAATATTGATAATTATGTAAAAGATTACGAAATTTGTGGAGATATAAGATTCAATGCTAGTTTTTTACCAATTAGAATAACTCATTTTTGGTTAGGATTTATAATATTTAATAATAAAATAATGACAGATAGAGAAAAATTTTCAGGATTATGCACCGAAATAATTCCGCGCAATAGCAATAATAAATATTGGACGGATTGTGGCGGAACATCATATTATTGGATTAATGCAAAACCAAGAAATATAAGACAAATGGTTACAAACGGTAATGAAGACTATGATGGTTTTACATCATTACAATGTACTCCTCACAACATTACATATGATATACAAAATCTTCCTGGTGTTTTTAGAGAAAATTATAATCCATATTATAGGGTATTAGTATATGATAATTGTTTAATTCATTTAGAAAGAATGGGTAAAGAAGATCAAAATGCCAAATTTGATTGGTGGGTCAATTGTTATAATAAAATAATTTAAAGAATTTACAACATATTTTATATAATATTATATAATATTATATAAAATTATATAAATGAAATACACCACCGCATATCAACGAGACGGATTTGGTGCCCAATATCAACGAATTATACAAACTTATATTTATTGTAAATTACACAAGTTTCATTTTTTATATACGCCTTTTACTAGCATTGAGCATAATTATAACAATGACAATAATTATATAGAAAAAATGGAAAGTTATATTAATTTAAAAAATAATATTCAATGTGCCGATAACAATACAAATATTATAGAGTTTGGTAGTGTAGTTATGAAATATTGTGAAAGTAATATTGATAAAGTATGTAACACGGAACATTTAGAGTTTATCAAAAAATGCTTTTGGGAACATAAAGATAAAAATGTATTTAATAATAATAAAGTAAATGTAGCAGTTCATATTAGACGTGAAAATAAAATAGATAAAGGAATAGCAGGTGCTAGAGTGACAACTCCTAATAGTTATTATTTAAATATAATGAATATAATAAGAGAAAAATACAAAAATAATAATATTAAATTTCATATTTATTCGCAAGGAAACATTGAAAATTTTAAAATTTTTCAAGAAAATGATGTAGAATTTCATTTAGATGAGGATGTATGTCAAACTTTTTTAGGATTAGTTGCTGCTAATATATTAGTCACCTCTCCAAGCAGTTTTAGTTATTGTGCGGCGTTATTAAGTGATGGAGAAATTTATTATAAAAAATTTTGGCATAACCCAAGAAAAGAATGGATTAATTGTGAATAAATTATTTATTGTATTTATTAGTTAAATAATTATTAGTTAAATAATTATTAGTTAAATAATAATTACTATATAAAATTATATATTATAATGGATATATGTTTTTATAATTTGAATCATATAGGAGATATATACTTTAGTTCATTATTTATTAATATAATATGTAAATTAAATAAGCAGTATAAATTTTATTATTACTTTATAAATGGTGATATATTTTTTAAAAATATCACAAATATTCAAAGGTTATACCCTATAGAAGATAGTTATTTGGGTACTCTAATTAATGGTTCTCCGCCAGAAAAACATTTAAATAATAATGTATTAGAATTTTTACTAACCAATAAAATGGAGTCCATTGGTGCTAAAAATATACAAGTTAATGGAAAAAATATATTATTTATAAACACATGGTGCGCTTCTGAATATTTAAAATATAGAGATTATGATATATTAAACGCCATAGAAGCATATAAAAATTTAATATTATTATTACAATTACATCATAATGTAAATCTTAGTTTTGAAATAAATAAACCCCTAGAATTAATTGAACATATTAATGAAGAAAATAGTATATATAAAAAAAATAACTACATTATAGAGAATGATAGTATTTTTATATTTAATTTTAAACCTAGATCGCTAATTTTTGATTTACATAGTTTAAATAATATTATATTAAACTTATCAAAAAGTAAAAAAATAATATTATCCTCTTATGATACATTATTTGATAATAATATTAATATCAAATTTATTGATAAAGATTATAATATTTATCCAACTCCAAATTGTATGAATTTATTAAATATATGGGAAATAGCAATAAAATGTGACAAAATTTTAATATTACCCACGGGAAGTTCATGGACATTTTTACATAAATTAAATGTAATAAAGCAAAATCAAATATTTATATTAAATAATACTCATTATGCTAATTTATTAAATGTAAATATCAATTTCTTATTGGGAGAAACTAAAAATTTAATAAAAGTTACAATGTAGTAAAATTATATTAATAAATTATATTAATAAATTTTATAAAATATATATTAAATATATTTTTAACATATTAAATATATTTTAACATATTTTAATATAGTTTATGAAATTTATTAACAATACAAAAGAAGAAGAAACCATATGTTTTAATTGTACAACCAGAACACGAGAAAACTCAAACAAAATTAATTATTTTAATAGAGTAAATGATAAACCTTGGGGCAAAGAATATTTAGCTTATCAGAGTAAATATATTGGTATATGGATATTACACGTGAATAAAGACCAAGAAACATCGTTACATTGCCATTTTAAAAAAGATACTATACTAATGCCAATAGTTGGTTGTTTTAAAATAAATCTTTTTGATAAGTTTATCATATTAAATTTACTTGACACTCTTTATGTTCCAAGAGAAACATTTCATGGAATTCATTCATATGTAGACGACAGCATATTAATGGAAATAGAAATATATACAGATAAAATTGAATATACAGACAAAAGTGATTTATTAAGAATCAAAGATATATATAATAGAGATAAAAATAACTACGAAACGTCTGTAGTAGAAAGAGAACCATATGAAAATGAAATTATGTATTTTAATACTAATAATAAATATAATATAAATAATACATATTTAGAAATTTTTAAAATTAAAAATATTGAAGAAATAAAAGACAAATATGATAAGGTTCTATTATTACAAGGGTCAATTTTTTCTGATGGTAAAAAAATAACATCTGGGACATTTATTGATTTAAAAAATCAAATTTCTATTTTAACAGAATATATTGAACTATTATGTATATCAAACATAAATATTAAGCAAATACAAAAAATAATATACAGTAAAAACCATCTTACAGATTACTTAGAATTAAATAAATTTAATAACATTGGATTGACTAGCGGTTGCTTTGATATTTTACACGAAGGTCATATTACCAATTTAAAATTGTGTAAAAAAAACTGCGATCACTTATTTGTTTGTTTAAGTTCTGATAAACAAATTAAACGCTTGAAAGGAGAACTAAGACCTATAAATAATTTGATTGATCGTATTAATATGTTAATTCATTATGATTTTATTGATATATTAATATTATATGATGAAACAAACGATGAATTAGAATCAGAGTTGGATAATATAATGAACATAGTAAAACCTTACATTTGGTTCAAAGGAAGTGATTATAATAAACAAGATATATTAAAAAAACATCCCAATATAAAAAATATTCAATTATTTGATTTAATTAAAGGAAAGAGCACAACAAACATAATACAAAAAATAATAACTTAAAGATATTAATATTTATAAAAGTAATAATGAACTGTTTAATAACTGGTATTACCGGGTTTTTAGGACCACATCTTGCTCGTATCTTAATAAAAGAAGGGCATAATGTTTATGGTATTTTGAGAGGAACGCGTGGTTCCGAGCAGGAAATTAAAGATTTGTTAACCGAAGAAGAGTTTAGTAAAATTGTCTTTTTTTATGGTGATATTATTCATTATAGGACAATAGATAAGTTATTTAAAGAGCACAAATTTGATAAAGTATTTCATTTGGCTGCTCAAACTCATCCACCAACAAGTTTTAAAGACCCAATTGGAACTTGGGAAGCTAACGTTATGGGTTCTATAAATTTAATAACTTGTTTACAAGATCACCAACCGGATTGTCATTTCGTTTTTTGTTCAACAGTAGAAGTATATGGTAATGAAGGTATTGACGGAAGAAAAATTAATGAAAATAATTGTATATTACCGGCTAATCCTTATGGTGCATCAAAATGTGCTGTTGATTTATATATATGCGAACGCATGAAAAATAAACAAATGAAAGCCACTGTTATTAGACCTTTCTGTTTCACAGGACCAAGAAGAGGAGCTAGATTTTCAATAGCTTCTGACGCAGTTCAAATTGCCAATATGATGTTAGGAAAACAAGAAAAAAAATTACGAGTGGGTAATTTAGATACTATTAGAGCAGTAACGGATGTACGTGATATAGCAAAAGCGTTTTATCTTGTTGCAATAAAACCAGAGATTTCAAATGGAAAAGTATATAATGTTTGCGGTGGGCAACCTTTAAAAATGAGAGAATATACAAATATGTTAATTGAATTTAGTGGATTATCTAATGTAGAACAAATTATTGACGATAAATTATGGAGACCTATTGATATACAATATCAAGACGGTGATTCTTCTTTAATTTTTAATGAATTAGGTTGGAAACCCAATATAGAAATAAGAGAAACAATTAAGGATCTATTAGATTTTTGGTATAATAAATTAAACTAATAAATTAAACTAATAAATTAAACTAATATATTAAATATTAATAATAATAATATAAAGCATTTGTTATTATTATTTTTAATTGTCATGATATTGCTTTGTGGAGCATCTGGATTACTTGGTAGGGAATTATGTAAATATTTTGATAATAATAACATAGAATATATTGGAACGTATAACAAAAATAAAATAAATAAACCCAATATGTTTAAAATAGATTTTTCTAATGTAACAGAGTTGGAAACATTTTTAATAGAACATAAAATAACCATTTGTATATTTTGTATTGTTGAAAGATTATTAGATAAATGTGAAAACTATTGGAATGAAATTAAACATTCAAACATAGATTTAGTACATTTTACGTCGTTTTTTTGTAATAAGTTAGATATTAATTTTATTCATTTTTCAACAGATTATGTTTTTGATGGTTCAAAACAACCAAATCTACCAGATGATGTAAAGAATCCTCTACAAAATTATGGCATATCTAAACTTATTTCAGAATATCGTGTAATAAAAAATTGTAAAAAATATTGCATTATAAGAACTCCTGTTTTATATTCATCATTATGTCAAATACATGATAATGCTGTTTGCGTAATTGGAAAAAATATAATGGATTTAAGAAATAATAAAACATTTAGAGAAGACAATTACTGTATTAGAAGACCGCTATATATTTATGATTTATGTCATTTTATTAATGATTGTATTAAAAATAATTTTATAGGCATTTATCATTTTTATAATCCTTATAATAAATTTACAAAATATGATATTAGCAAAATGATTGGGGGTGTTTTAGGTATTGAAATTAATAATATTATTCCTAACAACTCATCAAGTGAAGGAATTGCTCCAAGACCATATGATACACATTTAATAGATATTAAATATAATATACAAAATTATAATTTTAATAACTTTAATGAAACAATTGTCAAATGTTTTGAAAAATTTAAACATTCAAAAATAACATATGAAAACAAAAATGATTTCTTTATTTGTTTAGATATGGATGGTACAATAATTGAAACAAATAGTGCACACTATAATTCATATAAAAAAACATTTGAAACTAATAATAAGACATTTTTAAATATAGAAGAATGGAATGTTATTATTATGAATAATAACATAGATAATTATTTAAAATCAATTTTTTATAAAGAAGAAATTTTTAATATTAAAAAAGAAAAATTAGAGTTTTTGAAAGAAGAAGTAATATTATTTACTAAAAATAGTGAGATTTTTTTAAAGTTTTTAATTGAAAATGATTTTAATTTTTGTATAGTTACAAATACAAGTAAAGAAACAGTTGAAATATTCAAAGAAAAACTTCCATTATTGAATGAAATAAAGCAATGGATATATAGAGGAGATTATAAATTAGCAAAACCATATGGAGAATGTTATGAAGTAGCTAAGAAAAAATATTATAAAAACGAAAAATATATAATTGGAATTGAGGATAGTGTGGTAGGATATACAGCATTAAAGCAGCATACAGATTTAATTTATATTTATAACAATGAATTATTATTTAAAAATAACGATTGTTATTTATTTGATGACTATTCATATTTTTTATGAATCCATATATATATTTTTATTTAAATATATATTTAAATTTATATATATTTAAATATAAATATATTATATTTCAATATAAATGGATTTTCAAATCATATATGCTAAAAATGCTATGCATTTGGGAGATTGTATTTATTCTCTAATTTTTTTGTATAATATACATGACTATTTAAAAAAAAATAATATTAAAATTTATTTTTATTGTATTAATGAAAATTATTATCAAATAGCAGATTTTAATACCCTAGATAATGTAAAAATTTTTACAATTAATAATTTACCAAATAATGAAATGATATTTGATTTATGGATAGGGTCTAGCGATTACGATTATAATTGGTACAATGCTATAGTTGAACCTACAATAGCCTACGATAAATTTTTTTGTAAATATTACAATAATATTTTAACAAAAATGAATATTCCAGTAAAAATTGAAAAATTTATTTATAAAGATAATGATCTAATAACAAGATGTAGAACTATAAATTTACTCACTAATAATTATTATGATAAGATAGATTTTCTTATAAATAATGCACAGCCTTGTTCAGACCAATTTGAATATGATTTAAACGAATTTAATAATTTTATTACTAAACTAAGCAATAAATTTATTGTAGTTACTACACAAAAAGTGAATAATATAAAATGTACGAGAGATTTTAATTTAACAGCAAAAGATATAGCAGCAATATCTATAAATATAAAAAATTTTATTGCTATTGAATCGGGGGTTTTTGCGGGTCTTTATAATGAATACTTAGTAGACAAATCCGATAGAATTATATTTAATTTATCAAAATATAATTATCATTTTTGTTCATTTAAAAATTTTTATTATAAAAAAAATTTAAGTGAATTAAAATTTTTAATTTAAAGACAATCCAATAATACTATATAAAAATGTTATGGTATGAAAATATAAAACCCGATTTTGTATATCCAAACATATCCACTATGTTAAATAACAATTCTAATATATTTACAGATGAATGTATTATTTTTTTTATAAATGGAGACACTGGTTTTGGTTCGCAATTAACATTGCTAACTCAATATAGTTTATATTTAAAAAAAATAAATACAAAAATACATTGTTTGGGTCATTTTAGTAAAAATTTAAATAATTTTAAATACCATGACACAAATTATAATAATTCTTTTTTTTTATACTTTAAATATTTAAAAAATATTAGTGAAAATATAAAGTATTATTTTGTTAATGAAACATTAGTTTTGAGCGATGACAAATATCCTTTTATTATACCGCAAAGCATAGATGGATTAAATGTTGATGATATTGAAATAAATAAGCAACATTCTAACTATTTTAAAGAGAATTTTGAATTGATAATAGGCAATAATATAATTAGAAATATTAATGATATTAAAATGAAAACAAATTTACCTTTAATTGGTATTCATTTGCGTTCCAAAGTTCAACTTATGGCACATAATTATGGAAGAGATTCTAATATTGAAGTAAAATTATTAAAAATAAAAAAAACATTAGATATGAAATATATAAACTACAATATTTTTTTAATTACAGATGTTACTAATTATATAAATATTGTTGGTACTATTTTTTCTAATGTTAAGGTATATTATAATAATTCTATAAGTAGAATTTCAAACGATACAGGTGAAAAAATTTCAGTAAATAATCAATATTGTGACAGTGTTATAAATTTACAACAATATTGTGGATTTAAATTAGGAAGTGATATACTATATGATTGTTTGGCATTAATACATTGTGATTATTATTATGTATCTGTTACAAATATAGCATATATTACAAGTTATATAAATAAAAAAAATAATGGAATCCATTTTAATTAATTCTAACAATAATCTATATATTTTTCACAATAATAATAAGCAATCATTATACTAGTTATTTTTTTATTAATATTGGAAAAACAACTATTATTTCCTAACCAAATACTTAAACAAAATAAGATAGTTAATTTATCAAAGTTATCTGTTTTGAAAATATATTCATAATTTTTAATAAAGTCAATTTCAATATTATTATTATTAATTTTTAGTTCATTAATTATCATATTATCAAAAACACTATAACCTGATAAACCAAATAATAGTTTTGCATAATCATATTCATATAATCCAAACAATTTTGTTTCACCAAAATGCCCTCTTGGATCAATAAAAAATAACTTGTCATTTTTATCTAATAAAATATTTCCCAAATGAGTATCGCCATGAATAATACTATAATACTCTCGATTTTTGACATAGTTTATAATCTTTGTTCTAATAATATTACAATAATAATTTATGTCTCTTATTTTTAAACCATTAACATTTTTTATAGAATTATATAATATATTACTTTTCCAATCAAATTCATCGAATCTATCTAATACTTTTTTATAGACCTCAATATTTAAATCTCGTCTAATTACATCTAATGATACTTGTATTTTTATATTATGTATTATAGAAAGTTTTTGTTTTATTTTAGTTATGTATTCATAACTATTTGCCGTATCTATTTTATTTGTAAGAGTACATGAATTTTGTATGTATTCTATAGATAAACTGCCATCTTTATGGTCTAATAATTTTGGTATTGAAAAATCTATATTATTATTAATTATGTATAAATAAAAGTTAATTTCATTATTTATTTTTTGCTTACCAATTAAATTTTTACAATCTTTCTTGAAAATATTGTCATTTATTGTAATATTATTAAATGTAAAACCATAATTATCTATATTCATCGTAGTATATAAATATTTATTTAATATTTAATACTTAATAACATTCAATACTTAATAACATTTAATATTTATAAAAATAATATATAAATATTAAAATAATAATATATTATTTATGACCAATACTAATTCTAACCATAACCCCATTCCGAAAATTATCCATCAATTATGGATTGGTCCAAAACCTCGTCCTTCAAAATTTATGACCACTTGGAAAGAAAAACATCCCGACTATGAATATATAATGTGGAACGAAGAGGAATTAAATAGGCGCGGTTTGCGCTTAGAATGTATGACAAAAATAAATGAAATAGAGGAAATTAATGGCAAGGCCGATATTATACGTTGGGAAATATTATTTCATTATGGTGGACTATTTATTGATGCCGACTCCATTTGTATTGAACCATTTAACTATTTGCTAGACCAAAATAAACCTTTTTGTGGTTATGAAAATGAAAATGTGAGACAAGGGTTAGTTGCCACAGGAACTATGGCATTTCCTAAAAATCATCCTTTACCAAGAGGTGCTATTGATTATATTAAAGCAAATCAAGTTTCTAGAGCAAAAACAGGTAAAATGGCATGGCAAACTGTTGGACCAGAATTATTAACAAAACTTCTTCAAACTAACTTGTTCTCAGATGTGGTTATTTATCCAAGTTATTATTTTTTACCAAAACACGCTACAGGAATACAATATATGGGACATTCTATTGTTTATGCTTATCAAGAATGGGGTTCAACAAAACAAAATTATGAAATTATGAATAACATCGAATTAGAAGATATTTATAAAGAACCTAACATTTGGGTTTCTGTTTTGGTAAGCAGTTATAATACAAATCATAAATATGTTGTAGAATGTTTAGAATCAATAAAACAACAAAACGGGCATTTTGGAATTGAACTAATATGGATAAATGATGGTTCAAATGAATTAAGCACGCAATTATTAGAAAAAACACTTAATGAATTCAAAACTAAAATGCGATTTATTAAAATAGTTTATAAAAAATGGACTACAAATATGGGTATTGGTTATAGTTTAAATAAAGGGATTGAAATGTGTTCGTATGAAATCATTATCAAAGTTGATAGTGATGATATTTGTTTGTGTAATCGTTTTATTACACAAATAGAATTTATGAAAAATAATAAGGACTGCGTTATTGTTGGGTGTAATGCGCATTATTTAAAAGAAATTGATAATAAAAAAGTTATTCAAGGGCAAACAAACCATCCCTATTTATTAACATATGAAGACTATAAAAAATCTCCAATTCATTGGTTTATTAATCATCCTTGTGTATGTTATAAAAAATCCGCAGTTTTAACAGTTGGCAATTACAATGAACAAACGCATTCATTATATGAAGATTTTGAACTTGAATTAAAATTATTAAAAAAATTTGGCAAAGTATATAATATTCAAGAAAATTTACTATATTATAGAATACATGACAAACAAGTGACAGCATATAATAGCTGCTCCAAACCAGAGATTATTAATGCTAGAAATGATTTTATTAAAAAATTATTGATGGATTAAAATTGATTTGCGAAAAATAATTTATTATATAAATAGTTATTAATTTTTATATAATAAATGCTTCGAGAAATTTTTAAAAATTTCTTTCAATATTTAATGGTTAAATTTTTCCCAGATTATTATGAATATAAAGTAATAGAAAGGGTTAATTCTAGTGGTTCTTTTGTTGAATATAGCATTAGTGACTACTAATTAAATTAGGATGTCTTAGTTGTTGTATTTATATTTGGTTTGCTAGTTCTTGTAAATATTGTAGGTACGCTGGTTCTTATTGCTTTCATTGCTCTTGTAGCAATAGAGTCTTTTACTTCTTTTTCTTCTTTCACTTCTTTTAAATATATATTTACATGTTCTTTATCTAAAAATAAGTTAAATATACATAATGCTATTATCCATAGCATAAATGGTAAATAATATGTCAAACCTACATCAAAAAAGGTGCCTATTATATATCCGCTAAGTATTGTTATAAACATAATAGCAAACGAAACAGCAATATTAAACATTATATATTTACTATATAATGTTATTTATTTTGTTTAATAACTAATATACTTTTTTCTTTTACAGGTCTATTTTCTAATAAAAATTCACTTACATGGGAAGTATCTATTTCTGGATTATCTTTAAAATAATCATCTAACATTTTTAGCAAGTAGTCTTTGTTTATGGGTGCTTTTACTTTATTTTTTTTATATAATAATCTTCCATTATTTATATCAAATCTGTCTATTTCATTATTTTCCATTACTTTTATTAAAGTATCTGATAATTGTTTCTTAGACGTTTTTAATTCCTTTAATTGCTTTTGTAAAGCGACCTCTTTGGAATTTATAGAAACCCACTCTTTAATTGTATTTATTAAGACTTGTTTTTGATCTCCCATATTAGTATTTAACTAATAATAATAATAAACTAATATTTACATTATTTCAGTTATATATTTTATATTTTTAAATCCTATTGTTTTATAGTTTCATAATATATTAGTAATCTATTAATTAACTCTTCTTTTTTACCGGATAATTTAATATTATTTTCTCGAAGTTCTGTCTTTATAGTTTGAATTGTTTTTTTTTTGTAAGCATTCAAAACATCACCACTTATAGTGTTTAAAATTTCTTCTTCTTTAATATTATATTTTACATGACTATTACAAAAAATTCCAAACTTTGTGATACAAGCACTTTTTTTACATAACTCTGAATTTTTTTCTATATATTGACACTCATTTAATTTTATTGATAAATCATATGGATAGTTTACTCCTTTAATTATTTTAGTGTCATAATATTTTAAATATGGCAATATATTTTTTGTTATAGCTCTACAATATGGACACTTGACTTCATTTAATTTTAACTTAGAGTTATCTAGTAATTTTTTTGTCTTTTGCTCTAGTACTTCATTATATAATTCCATATAGTTAAATTTATGATTACATTCTAAAGTTATAAAATTAGTTGTTAATAATTCATTGCTAATTAAACATTTAGTATTGCTCTCTAATGTATCAACTTTTTCATTTAAATACTTTAAAAATATATCTTTACTCATTTAAATAAATAATCTAACTTATTAGTTAAATTATGTATTTAAATTTAAATTATTTTATTATTTAATATTATTAAATGTCTTTTTCTAAAGAAACTTGGGGTAACAATATTTGGTATTTATTTCATTCATTAGCCCATAAAATTAGAGAAGACAAATTTGAACTACAAAAAAACAACATTATTTTTGTTATTAAAAATATATGTAATACATTACCTTGTCCTGATTGTAGTAAAGATGCCAGTGCTATGTTAAATAAAATAGATTTTAATACTATTAGAAATAAAACCGACCTTAAAATGTTTTTATTTAATTTTCATAATGCTATTAATGTTAAGTTAAAAAAACCTCTATTTTATTATGAAAATTTGGATAATAAATATCGCAATGTAAATATTGATGCTTTGTATAATAATGTATATATTATATATACTACAAATACTAATATTCCACATTTAATGTCTTCTAGTTTTCATAAGAATCTATCTTTTCCTAAAATTCAAGAAGCACTAAATGCTATTAAAACAGATTTAATATAGTCTTGTAATAATTTATAATTTGTAAAATTATCTAAATTCTATTTCCAATAGGTCTTCCATCTTTATAAAACTCGCATTTAAAATTTTGTTTTGACGGTTTGCTACATTGAAGATTGTTGCTTATTGGATCAGTAAAATATACTAAGTTACTTTTTTTAGACAGGTTTAATAGAGTATAATATCCAATACCTAAACCAACACCTATTAGTATTCCAAATATTATTCCCGCAATGCCACTACATAGTTGATGATATTCAACCCCAGCATTTATACCTGTAATTGCCACTAAAAATATTAATAATGTATAATTTTGTTGATTATTGATTACCATAGGCCAAATTAAATAAGTTGATGCAAAAGATAATATAGCACTACTCATCGATGGATTATCATATATAACAGAGTTTGAAACTGTTGTAAAAGGACTAGGCAATACATTACAATAAGGCGACGCGCCTTCGTTTTGTTTATTTTTTAAAATACCTTTTATTAACACTACCAATGTTGAAACAATAATTATTCCCATATTAAATATTAATCCTTTTTCTAAATGATTTTGCATAATTGCTAACAAAGTTATAAAAAATATTACTAAAAATGGTGCTGTAAAAGAAAGATATTGAAATAAGTTTGTTAAAGTCATCGGCACTGGCAGAATCGTCGGTGGCATATTAGTTTAATTAGATTAACATAATATTTTATATTTTATATTATATATTTTTGATACAAAATATATATAACTAATATATAATAATTTCTCTTAATGCATCATTAATATTTTCTACTTCTATAAATAAATATTTACTTAAATCTTTATTGTATTTTTTACAAAAAATATCATAATCTTTATAATTAGTTTTTGGATATAAAAAAGTAGAGACACCGCCGCGCATTCCACCAATTATTTTTAAATCTAATCCTCCTATTGCTGTTATTTTACCTTGCAAACATAGTTCGCCCGTTATTGCTACAGTATTTCTTATTTTTCTTTTAGTTAATAAACTATATAAAGCAATTGCTATTGCTGCTCCTGCGGAAGGTCCATCTTTGGGTGTTGCGCCTTCAGGAACATGAATATGTATTCCTTGTAATTTGCTTTCTTCTAATACTTTTGTAACCGTATTCAATTCTTCGTTTGTCAATAAACTTAGCGCCAATGTTTTGGCTACACTCATGCTTTCCTTCATAACTTCTCCCTGCATGCCTGTTAATTTAAAATCTAAAAATGTAGAACTATGAAAAAATTTACATTCAATGTGTAAAATACCACTATTGCCAAAACTATTTGCCCATAAACCATTTATTACGCCTATTTCAGAATTTTCATTTATAGTTAAATGTCTTATTTTTTGCCTATTTTGTAATATTTCTTCAATATATTCAATACTTATTATATATGGTAGCTCATGTATAAATTTATTTTTTAATAATTCTAAATTAATAGAAGATACTATTTCAAATAACACTTCTTTTAATTTTCTAACGCCCGATTCATTTGTATAATGTTCTATTATAAATTCGATTACGTTATCTTGAAATATTAGTTCATTGTTAAATCTAAATTTTGTAAATAATTCTGGCAATAAATAGTCTTTTACTATAATAATTTTATCATGTAACATTAATGTATCAAATTTAATTCTATGAATTCTATCTAATAAAATTTTATCTATTAATTCTACATCATTATATGAAAATATAAATAGTGCTTTTGATAAATCTAAATCAATAGCGCTGAAATATTTATCTTGAAAATTGGTATTTTGTGTACTATCAACTAAATGGGTTAATATTCCTATAATCTCCTTTCCGTGTTCTGTTTGACTAACTTTATCTAATTCATCTATAAATATAATAGGATTCATACATTTATGTTCTATTAATATGTCAACTATTTTCCCCCAACTTGAACCCACATATGTATAATTATGACCATCTATTATGCTTCCATTACATGACCCACCTAAAGCAATTAAAGAGAATGGTCTAGGACTATTATTTTTATCTTTTAAACAGTTGGCAATTCCTTTTTTAGCCAAACTGGTCTTTCCAACACCAGGCAATCCTTCAAAACCAAAACAATAACCGCTCGATTCACCGCTTATCCATTGACCTAATATTCGTTCTATTTGTAATTTCGCATTTTTATGACCATATACAGCGCTATCTAATATTTTATTAAATGTATTTATATATTTAACAAGTTCCTCGTTTTTTCTAACTATTTCATTAACATTTTTTTCAATTGTTAATAAATAATCAAAATAATCACTATTAATCAATTGTTTAAATATTAAAATGACCTCGCGTAAATATTGTAAATTTTTGCTTTCATTATTTTTATCTTGTATTAATGTGTCTAAATCAATAGTCTTAATAAATTGAACTATGTTTTCTTTTGTTAATTTATTAGTGCTATTTACTCCATATTCAATACGTAAATTTGTAATAGATTTTACCAACATTACATTTATTTTTTTTTTATTTTTTTCAAGATAATTTACTATTAATGTTAATAATTCATTTAGTATTGTCGAATTATTACTTTTAATTTTTTTTATAATAGCAATATTTTTAATAACATTATTGTTTTCTATAGCATTTATTTCATTTAATAGTACTCCAATAGTACTAGTGTTAGTGTTAATTGTTATTTTATTATTTATTAATGGATTTATTAATGGATTTATTAAATCGTTGATTTCATTTTTAATTTTCAATACATCTTCTTCTTTGTAAATATTGAATGGTATTTTTAATAAACCATCTAAATATTGTCTAGCCTTAGAACCATAATCTTCCGATTTTGAATTTAGTTCTTTCAATTTTTGCATTGCTTTTTCTTTAACATTTGTGCTTACTTTCATTAAACATATTTGTTGTTCCAATGGAATTTTTGTTGAATCAAAATTTAATAATTCATTACTATATTCTAGTGTTTTGTGTAACGCATTTTTAAAATGTTTTTTACAAGTCCAACTTAGACTATTATAAATTTTCTTTTGTTCATTATTAGTATTATTTTGTTTGCTATCTATTAATAAATCAAATAATAAGTTAGCAATATATAAATTTTCCACATTTGTATCAAATAACAATAACTGTATTATTATAGTTCGTTGATTAAATAAATCGCTTGTTATAAAAGTTTGTACTAAACTTTCTAATGTTTTTTGATTATATGAGTTTACTTGAGTTATAAGAAATATATATTTATTATATATTTCTTGATTGTTATAAATTAGTAAGTCTTTTAGTGATAAATTATTAATAAAATTGCTCCAAATTTGCTTATTAAATAACTCATTTGAAACTGCGCCAGTTTCATTAATATAGTTAGTTATATTGTTTTTTTTAGTAATTATATAAGTATTACAACTATTTGATAGTAGCAATTCATCGCATATGTTATCTATTACTAATGTTTTTTTATTGTTATAATCGTGAATTATAACTTTAATACCATATACTCTAATAATAAAGTTATTTGCGCTTTTGGTTAAATCAAAACATTCTAAATTATTGCTTTCCAATATAGATTTATCATCTAAAAATTTTGTTTTTGATATTTCCTTGTTGTGTTTTAATGTTGAAGTGTTCCAGTTTACTATTTTATAATTTAAAGGATGTAGGTATTTTTCAAGTAATTTATATTTTAAAAATAACTCATGTTGAAAATTTTTACTAGCAAAATTACTTGACAAACATATATTTATTATATTTTCAAAGTTAAAACATCCATAATTCTTTATTAAACATGATATATTATTATTAATATATTGTAAGTCATTAATAATATTGTCAAAATTTATTGTATTTATTAAATTGGTTGTTTTCTCAATTGCTTCTTGTGCATTATTGTAATCATTAATTGTTATAATATTTAGATTATTGTAATAATTTATTCCTTTTATTACATCGTCTAATACTGTTTTGAAAAATTCTATTTTTTCTTCATAAATACTCATTAAATATAACCTATATATTATACTTATATTGTATAATACATTATAATACATTATTTAGTTATTTTATGTAAAATTGATATAATAACTAATAAATATATTATAATATATTTGCTATGGGTATTCCTTATTATTTTAGTTATTTAATTAGAAATCATAGTCCTATTATATCAAAACTTAATGCGTTAAATAATATTCATAATTTGTTCATAGATAGTAATTCTCTCATATATGAGAGTCTTAATTTTAATGAATTTTTAAATTTGTCTCAGTTTGAAAATTATATTATTAAAACTGTAATACTTAAAATAGAAGAAATTATAAACATTATTGGTCCTAGTGAAAATATTTATATTGCGTTTGATGGTGTTCCTCCTTTTGCCAAGATTAATCAGCAAAAAAATAGGCGTTATAAATCAGCCTATCAAAATAAAATATTTAATAAGCCCATTGTATGGGATACATGTGCTATTACTCCTGGAACAAGTTTTATGAATAATTTAAACAATGCTATTGCTGCTCATTTTAATAAAACATTATTTAATTCGCAAAACAAGCAAATAAATGTTATTTTAAGTTTATCAAATGAACCTGGCGAAGGCGAACACAAATTATTCAATAATATTAGAGAATCAGCAAGTATTAAGCAAAAAAACAATGTAATATATGGAATGGATGCTGACTTATTTATGTTATCATTAAATCATTTGAAGTATACTCAAAATATTTATTTATATAGAGAGACTCCCTTATTTATTAACTTATTAGATAAATCTCTCGACCCCAGTCAAAAATACATTATAAATATTAATTGTTTAGGTAATATTATATACAATGAACTCACGAATGATGTATTGATTGAAAATGGTGTCCAATCATATACTAGTCTGTATTATAATAAAATAGAAGATTACATTTTCATATGTTTCTTATTAGGTAATGACTTCTTACCGCATTTTCCTGCGTTAAATATTAGATTAAATGGATTTACCATATTGTTAGAGTTATATAAAAAATTATTTAAAACTAATGACTTTTTAATAGTTGATGGTTCAATTAATTGGAATAATTTTAAAAAATATATAAAACACATTGCTGAACATGAAGAAACTTTTATTAAAGAAATTTATAATGTTAGAACTAAGCAATCTAAAAAGTTTTACCCTGAAACTAATAGCGAAGAAATAGAATATAAGCATTCTTGTATGCCTTCTTGGGAGAGAAATATTGAGAATTTTATTAATCCATACGAAGAAGATTGGCAACATAGGTATTATTATAGTTTATGTGCTATTGACTCTCGTAAAAATGACTACGCCATTAATTTAAAATTATTATGTACAAATTATTTGGAAACTTTACAATGGGTTTATTATTATTATTCTTCAGTGTGTAAAAACTGGACTTTACATTTTAAATACAATTATCCCCCATTATTATGTGATTTATATGCTTATATTCCATATTTTAACAGCGAATTTACAATGATTGAAAACCATACTATTTTAAATGAAAAATTATTGCTATGCTACGTATTACCTGTAAATAGTTTGAACCTATTACCTGAAACCATTCATAATTATTTATTACAAGAATACAAAGACCATTATGCTAATAATTATGAAATTATTTATGCTTTTTGTAAATATTTTTACGAAGGTCATGTTCAATTTCCTAAAATGAATATTGATGAATTTAATACTAAAATATTAAAATTATTATAAATACAATTTATCCATTATAACTAATTTATAATTCAAGATTAATGAATTATAAATTATTAAAGCATTATAATACTTAAGACACATACTTTATACAATTGTTAAAAAATAGTGCCAACCCTTTTTTATCTGAACCTAAATGGACGTCGTCTGGTATATACCAATGTTCTTTTGTTCCGCCTTTATAGGCCAATAGTGCTGGAATTCCATTTACCATTTTCATCTTTTTTAATTTCATATATAACTCAATTGATTCGTCAATGTTTATTTCATAATATTGAATAGAACTTGGTTTATTCTTTTCAAAGTCAAGACACATGGACTTTATTGTTTTACAAGGACCACACCAATCAGCAGTAAATTTTATTACAATCAGTTCCTTGTGTTCTAATGCTTCGCATTTTGTTTTTAAAGTTCCTTCGCTCAATGTTTCGCTCATTATAATTTATATTAATAAATATATTTATATATTTTTAATATTTTATATATTTTTTATATTTTATATATTTTTTATATTTTATATATTTTTTATTTTTATTGAAAGCGCACACATATTGGGGGGACTGGGACGCAGTTAAAGGTTTGAGTCCATTTTGTATATGTTTTTATTTTTTATAATATTAAAAAGTATAAATACTATGAAAAAATATATTAGTTGTGTAAATTTTGGGAAAAATAAATTTGAAAATTTTTTGGAAATTGGACATTTATAAATGTCCATTTTTTGATTTTTAAAAGCTTTTATAAAAAATCGTTAAAAAACACACATTTTTCAAATTGCTTAGCATAATCGTTTCATATAAATAAAATTCCCGAAAAAAACGCCTTACCATAAAAAATTATTTTTTAAAAAAATGATTTAGGAGTTTTTTTGTTGTATAAATATACAACAAATGACAACCGAAAAAGCGCAAAAAAGCGCTTTTTTATTTGTATGTGAAAAATGTCAATACACTACACAGAAGAAATCTGATTATAACAGACATATTTTGACACCCAAACATAAAAATACAACATTTATACAACATTATACAACAAAAAGCGCAAAAATAAATAGCATCGTGTCATTTTTTTCTTGCGATTGTGGAAAATCATATCCATATAGGAGTTCATTACATAACCATAAGAAAAAATGTAATTTTGAGAATGAAAAAAGCGCAAAAAAGCGCACAGATGAAATTACCTGCGAAAATTATAGCAAAGAGGTAACATTAACAAACGACTTAATTATAAAATTACTGAACGATAATAAAGAAATGCGAGAGATTATTGTTAAACAACAAGACCACATGATGAAACAACAAAATCAGATTAGCGAATTAATACCTAAAGTAGGGAATAATAATAATAATAATATACAAAATAATAAATTCAATATTCAAGTATTTTTAAATGAGCGATGTAAAGATGCTATAAACATGAGTGATTTTATTAAATCAATACAAGTTAGCCTACAACAATTAGATTATACTAAGCAAAATGGAATAGTAAATGGACTAAGTAATGTAATAATTGAAAATATGAATAAATTGGGATTGTACCAACGCCCTATTCATTGTACTGATATTAAACGCGAATCATTATATATAAAAGATGATGACAATTGGGAAAAAGATGTAAATAAAGAAAAAATAAAAAAAGCAATAAAAGATGTATCAACAAAACAATTTTGTGCTTTAAGTAAATGGACAAAAGAAAACCCCGATTTTCAAAATAATGAATCCAAGCAAAATTATTATACACATACATTAGTAGCAATAGCTAATAACAAAGAACACAATGAGGAAAAAATAATACGGAAACTTTGCACAAGCAGTTATATAAAAGAAGAGGATTAATAAATATTATATTATTTTCTTCTTCTTTTTGTAATTTTTTGCCGTCTTCTTTTTGTTTTCGTTTTTGTTTTCCTAATGCGTCGTTTAGATAATTTACCAGCTTTGTCCCAGTCTCCTAACATAGAACCCATATGTTTTTTAACTTCTTGTTTTTTGGCAATCACAGATGCTTTACTTGTTTGTTCTCTAATTGCGGCATTATCTATGTCCCCTGACCACTCTCCCATCATTTGTTGTCTATGTAATATATCTAAATTTGCTATAGCTCCTGCCCGCTCTTCAGCAGCGGCTTCCGCCAGATCCTCCGCCCTCACCACCGCCCTCACCGCCGCCCTCGCCGCCGCCCTCGCCGCCGCTGCCGCTGTCGCCGCCGCCGCCTCCATCTCCACCCCCCTCCGTTCTCTCCTCGCTGCTGCCAATGCCTCTCTTGCTGCCTCATGTATCTCCTGTGCGTGGTCATATATCTCCTGTGCGTGGTCAGCCAACTCTTGTGGTGTTAAATCATATAATTGCCGCGAACTCATTTATATATTATAATAATATTTAATATTATAAATATTAAATAGTATATTTATAATATTAAATAGTATATTTATAATATTAAATAGTATATTTATTATATTAAATAGTATATTTAATATATTAAATAGTATATTTAATATATTAAATAAATAATATGGATTTAGATATTACTAATTATGATTATGATGATATATTAAAACTATTTAACATAAATAAACAATTCAATGAAGAAGATTTAAAGAGTGCGAAAAAAAGGGTTTTAGCAAGTCACCCAGATAAGTCAGGACTAGACAAAAGTTATTTTTTATTTTTCTCAAGTGCCTATAAAATTTTGTTTAATATATATAATTTTAGAGAGAAACATAGTTCCTTAACAAATTTAAATAATTATAATGAAAATTATGATGCACACAAAGATGAAACGAACGAAGAGTTAATACATAAAATAATTAGCACAAAATCAACACAAGAATTCAATAGTTGGTTCAATGAACAATTTACTAGTATGAAAATTGCTAATAATTATGAAGAAAATGGTTATGGTGATTGGCTTAACTCTAATAATGACGAAGAAATGGTAAAATGCACAGATATAAATTCAATACACAAAATAATGGAAGAAAAAAAGAAACTTCTAAGAAGTAATAATTTAATAAAAAAGAAAACACTATGTGAGTTTAACAGTACTAACTATTGCGATTTAACAAATTCCAAACCAGAAGATTACAGTTCGGGATTATTTAGTAAATTCCAATATGAAGATTTGAAGAAAGCACACGAAGAAAGTATAATTCCAGTAACAAATGAAGATAATATAAGCAATTACACTTCACTTGATGATATAAAATTCAAAAGAACACAACAATCTATTGTCCCAATGAAAATTGACGAGGCAAACAAATATTTAAATAAATCAAAAGAAAATGAAAATGACATATCAAGTATGAGGGCATATAATTTATTTAAACAAGATGAAATTCATAGAAAAAATAATGAGAAATTTTGGAATAATTTAAAGCAATTATTATAATAAAATCATTAAAATTTTATTACATATATAATAAAATTTTAATATATAAAAGTATATATAATATGAATATTAAAAAAATTAATTTTTTCAATTTATTTGTTAGTATAATAGTTTTAATGGTTATAGGATATTTATACAATAAATATAAACTTAATATAGATAACAATACACAAATAGAAGATTTAAATGTAATAAAGAAGTATTTATTGAATGATGATATTGACAATACTATTGATAAGTTAAGTGCTATAAAAAAACCTATAATATGGTTACATATTGATTATGTAAAAAATAGTAGGCAATGGGAATCTTTTGGTTCTAGAAATAGCAATGAATTAAACCAGGACTATTTATATTTAACAATAAAATCAATTATAAATAACTGTTCTAATTATTTTCATATTATTATTATAGATGATAATTCATTTCATAAATTATTAGAAAATAATAGTTTGGATTTAAATAAAATATCTGAACCTTGTAAATCCAATTTTAGAACATTAAATATTATGAAATTATTATATAATTATGGAGGAATATATATAGAAAATTCATTTATATTATTTAAATCTCTAGATACAATTTATGAAAATGTTTTAGCCAATAATAAAATGGTAACGGCCGAATTCAAAAATACATCTTCCAATTCATATATTGCGCATTTTATGCCATCTACTAAATTTATTGGATGTGCCAAAGACTGTCAAAAAATGAAAGAATTTATTAATCATTTAGAAATTTTATATAGTTCAGACTATTCAAATAGTATTAGTATTGAAGATTTAGTAAATAAATGGTTATTGGCGAAGAGTCAAAAAAATGAAATAGATTTAATAGACGGTCAATATATAGGTACTAAGAATAGTAATAACAAATTGGTTAATTTAGAAGATATTATGGGTTCGACTTTCTTAGAATTAAATAATAACTGTTATGGTTTGTATGTGCCGGCGGATGAATTATTAAAAAGAAATAACTTTAACTGGTTTTGTAAATTAAATTCTAAAGAAGTATTGGAAGCCAATACTAACTTATCAAAATATTTAATATTAACAAATTAAGGTCGTGCGCGTAAGTTATAACGCTTTTTCCAAAAGTTTTTTTGATTCATGGGAGATTGTTTGCGGAAACGTAATATTAAATTTTATAATAAGATTACCTACAAAAGTATCTCTAATAAACCCCATATTTGGAACCAATTTTTCATAATTAAAATGTATTATTTCGGAACATATAATTTTAAAGTTTTTATTGTTAATATGATTTAGATTAAAAGTAAATCCTAGCAGCGCTTCTTTTAGCGTAATGGTTTTAATAAATATAATATCTAGTCCATTTCTCTCAAACATTTCATGATTTTGCAAACAAATTATTACTTTAATATTACTATAACTAATTAAACCATTAATAATATAGACATTTCCTTTGTTAGACAAGGTAATAATCTCATTGGCATCAATACCTTTTGGAATTGGAATATATAGTGTTTCTTTTTCATGCCCAATAACATTATTTACAATTATTTTTCTATTTACTACAATTGGTTTATTACATCCGCTATAGGCTTCACTAAATCCTATATTTAAATTTATAATAATATCTTCAGAATTAGAATTAACATTAGCATTAGCATTAGCATTAACATTAGCATTAGCATTAACATTAGCATTAGCATTAAAATAAGAATATTTTAATATATCACAATTAGCATTATTAGCATTATTAGCATTATTAGCATTATTAGCATTATTAGCATTATTAGCATTATTAGTGTTATTAGTGTTATTAGCATTAATTACTTCATTATTACTAGGGTTACTGTTATATTTTTCAGTACTATCATATTTATCAAGTAACTTAGTATATGCGTCATTAATTTTGTTAAAGTGGTCCGGATTGCCATTCAAATTTTTATCTGGGTGGTACTTTATAGATAATTGTCTATATGCTTTTTTTATATCATTTATGTTCGCATTTTTTGATAAATTTAGTGTATTGTAATAAGTATCATAACTCATATTATATTAAATTAAATATAATATTACTTAAATTATTATAACTTAAATTATTATAACTTAAATTATTATAACTACTATATTATAATAATTCAATAACATGAATAATTTATTAATACATAAATATAAACCACAAAAAATAGATGATTTATTATTAAACAATAATAATAAATATTTATTAACTAAGTATTTAGAAAATAGTTATTTTAATTTAATTATAGAAGGCGAATCAGGGTGCGGAAAATCCAGTTTAATTAATATAATAATAAAACATTATTACAATAATAATAATAATTTAATAAATGACCATGTATGTTATATTAGTTTATTGAAAGATCAAGGTATTCATTTTTATAAAAATGAAGTAAAAATATTCATAAATAATTGTATAAATAATAGTTATAAAAAAATAATAGTAATCGAAGATGTTGAAATGTTTTCAGACATAATACAAGTATGTTTTTATGAATTAATAAAAAATTATAAAAATACAATATATTTTATATTATCCACATCAAATATATTAAAAATAAACAGAAATTTTTCTTATTTATTGGATATAATAAAATTTGAATCACTAAACTACACTTATTTATCAAATATACTAGACACAATAATTCTTAAAGAAAATATTAATATTGATAACAACATAAAAAAATATATTATAAATTTATCAAATAACTCAATAAATAATCTAATAAATAATATTGAGAAAATAAAATTATTATATAATAATTTTGAATCATTAAATGATGTTAAAGAATTAGATATTGAATCAAATATAATTATAAATTATTATGACGAATTAATAAATCATTGTATAAATAAAGAAAAAAAGGAGGCGGTTGGTTTTGTATTAAATTTAATTCATAAAGGACATTCTATTATTGATATTTTAGAAAATTTTTTATATTATATAAAAAACAACACATTAAATATATCAGAAGAAAAGAAATACTTAATAATCAAATACATAATAAATTATATAAATAATCATTTTACTATTGAAGAAGACAATATTGAAATAATATTTTTTGTAAATCACTTATACAATATATTAACAAAAGAGTAGGTTATTAACATAGTAGTTAAAATTATATATATAATGAGTAGCCCATTTAAAAATGATATAAGTTTAAATTCTATAAAAGAATATGTTTATACTTATTTACATAATTATTGTATAAAAGAAGGTGATTATTTATATATAAATAAAGAAATATATAAAAAATATGAAGTTAATAATAAAATAGAAGAATTTATAAATTATTTACAATAACAATTCGTACTACATTGTGTATTATATAGAAAATAATATAGAAAATAATATAGAAAATAATATAGAAAAATAATAATTTATGAACTAATTCTGCGTGTTTCAATTCGTGTAGAAGTTAAATATATGGAATTTTCAGTACATATTATATATACTTCATCCATTTTATATATTTTAACAATTGGACTAGTATATTCTTCTTCGTTTTTAACTAATAATTTTTCTTTATTTTCTTTAACACCAATTAAAACTTTTTTTTCAAGAGAATCCGTCCAATAGTCTAACATAATAGGTTTGTCTTCTGCTATTGATATTTTTGCTATGTGATTCCATATACTAGAAGGAGGCAATACTAATTTCTCATTATCATTACTCATTTTATATAAATGTATTTGTAAAAAACTTTAAATTGTTTTTTTGGTATTATATATTATATTTTCTAAATTATAAATTATAAATTATAAATTATAAATTATAAATTGTAAATTATAAATTATAAATTATAAATTATAAATTATGAATTATGAATTATAAATTATAATTTATAAATTATAAATTATAAATTATAAATTATGAATTATAAATTATGAATTATGAATTATAAATTATGAATTATGAATTATAATTTATATTTTATAAATTATATAATGAATAGTATATTATATAATGGATTATGTAGAAAACTATGATGAATTTTTAACACTATTAAAAAATTACACAAATGTTTTCTATAAAAATTTGCTAATAAAATATCTAAGTAATCCAAATTATTTAGAGATGCTGTATGTAAAAGGTTTGTTTTTATTAAAAAATATTTACATACTATTATTTTTTTATTGCACAAATATTAATGAAGTATTATTAATAGTTGAAAAAGCCTATATATATTATATTGAATTTTTGATTCAAATAAATTTAAATTCAATGACTATAGAATTAACTTTAAGAGATGCTGTGCTATTTACTTATAAAAGAACATTGCTATCTTATAATAAGCAAAACAATAATAATATGAAAACTAAAATAAATAAAGAACTAGACAATTATTTGAATATTTTATGTAATTTTTTTTATTTAACTGCTAATAGAAATTTTATAGAATACAATGAGTCATTAAATAATATTAATAATTACATTAATTTATTTGTAATAAAAAAAATAACTGCTATTGAAGAGTTAGAAAAAAAACTCAGAAAATATATAATAAACAATACTAATATATCAGAATTCAACAATATTATATTAGTATTGAGAGATAAAATAGAAAAAAATATAACTACTAAACTGGGTATTAAAATTAATGCCAAAATACATTATTTGCTTGATAATTATCAAACTAGAAACTTAGTAGTTGCCAATACTAGTTTTATTGAATTAGACTAGACCTAAGTTTATTCAATATATACATATTTTTTCTTCATCTTTTTGTCGTGTAATTCTTTAACCTTACTTCCTTCATTAAATATATTTTCATATTCGCACGATAATATGTTTTTTATATATTCATATACAACGCTCAAAGTTTCTTCATTACATTTTCCAACAATTAAAATACTTCCAGTTCTGAATATCATGTACGAAATTTTTACAGCATTATTATTAGAATAATAAATACATCTAATCCCTGGATAAGAACAAGGGTCATATATGGCATTAATATTGTATTTGTTTCTTAAAATAGAGTATAAAATCTCTCTATTAATATAAAATCCACAATTAAAATTTGAGTTTATTAAAACGTCTTCCGTATTTTTATAATTACATGTTATATTAGAATCAACATATTTATTTAATATTAATAAAAGATTATTGACAATAATATTTAATTGTTCATCGTTTTGGATGCCCGGAATTTCAATTTTACCAGTGTTAAATATTTTAACGTGCATTTCTTTAAAAGAATTCTCAATATGTATTCTCAACGATAATACAAAACAATTATAAAATGCGCTCTTTTCTTTATTTCGCGCATACAATAAATCTTTTTTACATAGCCCAACGCTGATTTTTCGAACATGTTTAAAACGATTATTAGAATCAATATGAGTAATAATTTTATTATGAACATTATTAATACCATCCAATTGTAGCAACATTTTTTCATAATCTTCTTTAACGTCAAAAGATAATTTGATTTGTTTTTTAACAATACCTATTTGCTGTTTATCATACTCTGTTATTGGTAAAATCCAAAAAGTTTTAAAAATATCAATACTTGTGCTTAAAAACAATATCTTTGTTTTTGTGGATATATATATAGTGGTACAATTTTTTTTAAAATTTTTCTCAGGAATAACTTTATGTAGATTATTTTTAAAATCATCATCATACATAGTGTCATCTATAGTATCCAACTCTGTATTTGAATTTATATTACTAGCATTGGCAAAATTAGTAGTATTATTATTTTTTAGAAAATAAAGCCATTCATTTTCTGTATTACTATTCATATTTGTAATAATTTAAAACATATAAAAATAATTTCAATTATTGTTTTAAATATTTTATTGTTATTATTTAATATTTTTTTCGTTATTTATAAATATTTTTTTCGTTATTTATTAATTCAAGACTTGAGTAAATTATATAAATTATACAATATAATATTTTTATCGCTTAATTTGTTATAATTGTGGACAAAAAATTCTAAACAATTTATTTTATCATCGTCAATAATATGAATATTATTTTTTAAAATGTTAAAAATATACATTTTTATGAATTCGTTATAATTAAATTTATATTTTTTTTCCAATACTATGAAATTTTTTTTGAAAATCTCATAAGAGGCTGTTAAATTTATAGAATATAAATCTTCATATACATTAGTATCTATAAAATATATAACACTATTGTTATTTAATTGTAAAAAATTTATCATTGCTCTTATATCATTTTTAAATAAATTTATAATATGATATAAATAATCTTTTGACACAGTTAATTTTTCAGCACTACAAATACTTTCTAAGAAAGCATGTATTTCTTCAAATGGTATATTATTAAATTTTAATTTACAAAAATAACTTTGTAGATTATTATCTATTTTTGTAATATAATTACATATTAAGCAATATCTTACATTATAATTACTATAATATTCTATTAAATATTTTAAAGCTAATTGCGCAGATTTTGTCATATAATCAACTTCATCCAAAATAATAAATTTAGGACCGTCAAAGAAAAGATTATCACTTACAACAAATGTATATAAATTGTTTCTAATAATCTCAATACCTCGCTCATGTGAAGCATTCAAATGGACTATTTGTTTTTTGTTATCCTTATAATATTTATTTAAATAACTATTTATTAAATTAATCACTGTTGTAGTTTTACCAGTTCCAGGAGGACCATATAAGAGGAGATTTGGAAAATAATTTTTTTCAATAATATTATTAATTAATAATTTATTGTAATTACTAAGTATTATTTTTTCTAAATTATTTGGACGATATTTTTCATTCCAGTTAATACTGCTATTCATATTTAATTATATAGATTTTAATACTAAGTATTAAGTATTTTAATTTATATTGTTTAAATAATAAATTAAAACAATATAAATTGTAAATAATTTATTTAAAATAATATGGTTCCTAAAAAAAAAGGACGAAAACCGAAGTCGTATTATGAAAATCTAAAACTTTTAGAATTATCAAATAATTTATTAGACATAAATGGTGCTATTTCACTAACAAATGATAACATTTTAGTAACCACTATAGAAACTATTAGTGAAATAGTAACAGATATATGTAAAAATGTTATTCATAAAAAGAGAGGTAGAAAACCTAAAGGAGGAAAAATTATAGAGCAAAAAAAAGTAATAATTGAATTAAATCAAAAACCAAATATAATTTTACACTTAAACTGTAAATTACGAGATATAGTTATTGGCGAACTAAATTACTCACCAATAGTTTATAATATAAAAGATTTTGATAACATAATCAATAATTATGATTATATAGAAAATAATGAACACAATTTAAATGATGAGCACAATTTAAATGATGAACATAATTTAAGCAACGAACACAATTTAAGCAACGAACACAATTTAAGCAACGAACATAATTTAAGCAATGAAGATACTTTAAATTATGAAGACAATAATTTTGATAGAAAAATAAATTCAAACGAAAAACATTTATATAATAAAATTATATCAAAGAAATTAGAAGACTTGTCAAAACAATTAAAAACTAACAATGTTAATAAAAAAGGGGCTTGTTTTTGGTGTACATATTGTTTTGATAATGATTCAATAATGATTCCTAAATATGAAATGAAAAATACATATTATTGTTATGGTAATTTTTGTAGTCCGGAATGTGCTTGCTCATATTTAATGAATGAAAATATAGAATCATCGCAAAAATTTGAGAGATATTATTTATTAAATATTATATATAGCAAAATATATAATTATGAAAAAAATATTAAATTAGCACCATCACCTTATTATACATTAGACAAATTCTACGGAAATTTAAACATTCAAGAATACCGAAAACTATTAAAACACGAACGTTTATTGTTAATAGTTGAGAAACCGTTATCAAAATTATTACCTGAATTATATGATGAAAATGAAGACTATATATTAAATAATAAATCTGTAAATAATAAGTGTTCAAACAACAAAGTTTATAAAATAAATGTCAAATAAATGTCAAATCAATGTTAAAGCAATATTAAAGCAACGTTAAAGAAATTTTTATAAAAATTGATTTAAATTATATTTTAAACTAATTTAAAATATAATTCATAACATTTTATATTATGGACAGTGACTTAACTCAATTAATTAATAAGTTATCTTCTGATCTTACTAACTCATTAAAAGTTAATTTAACTATTTTTGTAGAAAAAAATAAAACAAATAATGAATTGCTACAAAATTTAAAATATTTGTTATTTAAGTTGCCTGAATATATTGAATTGAATGCTAAGTATAATAAACTTGTACAAGACTATGATGAATTAACCCTGAAATATAATTCATTAAAAGAAAACAAAGACAATATTACTATTAGCGTAAATGAAGTTAATTCTAGTAAAATTTTAGCACAAGAAGTCAAAGTTGTAGAACTTACAAATATTTCAAATACTATTATTAAAAAAATGAATGTTGATGATTCGCTTGAGCAAGTAAATATTGTTAAAACAAATAGCGCAGAAAAAGATGAACCTGAAGAAGAGGAAGAAGAGGAAGAAGAGGAAGACGAAGAAGAGGAAGAATTAAGCAAAGCAAAGGAAGAAGATGAAGATGAAGATGAAGATGAAGATGAATCAAGCAAAGTAAAAGAAGACGAAGAAGACGAAGAAGAGGAAGAAGAAGACGAAGAGGAAGAAGAAGAAGAGGAAGAGGAAGACGAAGAAGAAGAGGAAGAAGAAGAACTAGTTTTAATTACTATTGAAGGTAAAAAATACTACATATATGAATTAAACAATTCTATTTATGAAATTTTACCAAATGAAGATGTTGGAAAATGTCTTGGAAAATTAGTTAATGGAAAACTTCGTCTGGAAAATTAATTAAAAGATTCATCAAAAATAAATTCATCATCATCTTCAATAATTTTACATGAGTTATTTATTTTATAATTGTTATATTGTTCAATTAATTTCATAAATCTACTATAAACCAATTTAGGATAAAATTCATTACTATTATTAACTATAAAAATATGTAACAATAATATTTTTTTATTAGTGCAATATAATTGTGTATTATTAAATATAAAATTAAAATTATTATACTCACTGCTATATTTTGTTAAAATTTTTGTAAAAATTATATTTTCTTGACCAATATTTTGTAATAAGTTATTTTGCCATAAAATAAAATTATTATAAAATATTTTAGTAATATACGTAATATCGTTCAATTGCCATATTTGATACAAAAAAATATTTTTGTCTATACAATCACAGAAAATAAAATTGGCTAAAATTTTTTTATATATTTTTATTTCATCTTTTGTTAAATTAGCATTAAATAATTTAATAATATTTTCATGTAGTAATAAACTTAGACTAGTTCTATCTGAATAATTAATAATATCTAAATCTTGTAAATTGTACTTGTATTGTAAGAAATTTTTAGTTAATATTTTAATATTATTATTGCTATTGCTATTGCTATTGCTATTGCTAGTGCTATTGCTATTGCTATTACTATTGCTATTGCTAGTGCTATTGCTATTGCTAGCGCTATTAAATTTTAATTCAATAAGATCATTATTATAAAAATAATCTATATTTATAACTTTATAAAACTTATAATCTAAATATTTAATTATATTGTTAATAATTAATGTATTATGTTTCAAATTCAATATTTTTGGATATAATTTACATATAATATTTTTTAATTGTAAAGTTGAAGGAGGATTAATTTTTAAGCAATATGATAACTTGGCTAATTCAGTAAATTTTTTCTCTTCATGTAATGTATTTATGAATATAAATGGTATAAATTTATGAAGTTTATTTTTTTTCAATATTTTTATTAAGTTATTAAAATAACTCTTATCATTATATAAATAATAATTTATATTATCGATTATTAATGCGTTTTTTTGAATATTATTAAAAAACATAGAATATACATCTTTATTATCGGTTATATTTATTAACTCTTCTAAAGATAATGGATTATTAGTACAGTCAATATACTTAATATTATATTTTAATGAATCTAAAATATTTTTAATAATAGTTGTTTTTCCGATTCCAGTTTCACCATAAACATATAAATATTTATGCGAGTTATTTTTTTCCAAATTATTTATATATTTTACAACAATATTAGTAATATAATTTATATCGTTACAGTCGTAATAATTTATAGTGTCCATCTAATATTTTTATTTACATTATTTTTATGTGATTTTTTTATTAAATGACTTAAATTATATTTATTTACAATATTAATAATAGTGCTTTTATTGTTACTATAGTAATAAAAAAAATCTACTAAGTTATAAAATATAACATTTTTATATACAAATTTATTATAGTAATATTTATCTGTATTATATTTACTAGTACTAATGTTATTTGTTATGTAAAGAGTTAGAATAGTTTTGCTAAAATATATTAAATCATTGGTTAATATATAATAATAATAGTTATAATTGTTATAATTACTAATTTTTAAAGTAATAACATTGTTTAATTTTTTATTGTGAATAATAAAAAAACGATAACCATAATATTTATTCAAATAATATTTATTCAAGAAATACTTGTAATTAGGTGTTATTTGTATCCATATTAAATTTAATATATCATTTGGTATTAAATTTAATAAGTCATTACTCATTTATATATGTAAATTATTATTAATTAATTATTATTTATTAATTATATTCGCAATCTTAAATATCCGCTTAAATCACAATAAACTTCAAATTTATTATAATTTTCCCCCGACATAGTTTGACCTACAATATTTATTCCTGATATTTCTGTAATATAAAGTTTTGGTGTAGCAATAGCATGGCTACTATTAATTTTATTAACACTATGATTTATAATAGTGATACTATATGACGGGTCAATTGTATTAATACCTATTCTATTATTTGATGTATCTATACATATTAAATTACTACTATCAATAGTAGTATTATTATTAGTATCAATTGAAGAAAATGTTCCAATTAATGTATTAATAGAACTAGTCATAATATAAATCTATATTATTAATGTTTATATTATAAAATCTATAAAATATAAAAATCTATAAAATATAAAATCTAAAATATAAAATCTAAAATATAAAATATTATAAAAAAAAATGTAGTTCTAATTATTTATTTTAGAGAGATTATAGTAATTAATTAATTACTATGTTATCAGCAATAATAAAACCTATTTCAGCATTTCCGCCGTTATTTTCAGTATAAGTACCATCAAATATAAAATCATAATAATTACCATTTACATCAGAACTTTTGTCGTTTTCTTCAAAAATAGTATTTGAAACAACTTCTATTTGGTCTTTATTAATAGTGTAATACATTCGTATTATTGTAATATCGTTAATAAGTCTTTCTCCTAGTGGTATTGAAATAGTATAGTGATTTCCTTTGGTTATTGTTTCTGGTGGTGCTAGTATCGTTTGTATTTCGTAGGTATTAGTTGGTGAGTTATAATACCTTTTTTCAGCAGTTATAATTAACTCTGCTCCAGTGTCGCTACTATTAGTATTCATAAATTTAAAAGTTCCCCAAAAACCAGGTCGTCCAAGATTATATATTGATTGACCTATTTCTGCTAAATAAAGTTGAATAGTTATGTGTAATTTTTCTTGTGTAATTGTTCCATTAGAAATATCAGTCCCTAAAATAGTCCCATCTGCTATGTTAAATGATGTAATAGTCCCTTCCGCAATCTTGCTTCCACTAATAGTCGCATCACTTATATCAGTTCCTAAAATAGTCCCTTCTGCTATATTAAATGATGTAATAGTTCCTTCCGCAATCTTGCTTCCACTAATAGTCGCATCACTTATATCAGTACCTAAAATAGTCCCATCTGCTATGTTAAATGATGTAATAGAACCTTCCGCAATCTTGCTTCCACTAATAGTCCCTTCTGCTATGTTAAATGATGTAATAGCACCTTCGGCACTAATAGCATTTAAAGAATCTCCAAAACCTCCTAATGTAATTATAAGTGCTTCGTCAAAATGTGCTTCTGTTATTTGTCCGAGTGATATATCAGTACCTAAAATAGTCCCATCTGCTATGTTAAATGATGTAATAGTTCCAACAGCAATCTTGCTTCCACTAATAGTCGCATCACTTATATCAGTACCTAAAATAGTCCCATCTGCTATGTTAAATGATGTAACAGTCCCTTCCGCAATCTTGCTTCCAGTAATAGTAGCACTACTTATATCAGTCCCTAAAATAGTCCCATCTGCTATGTTAAATGATGTAATAGTCCCTTCCGCAATCTTGCTTCCACTAATAGTCGCATCACTTATATCAGTCCCTAAAATAGAACCAGTAGCAATATGAAACGATGTAATAGTTCCTTCCGCAATCTTGCTTCCACTAATAGTCGCATCACTTATATCAGTCCCTAAAATAGTCCCATCTGCTATGTTAAATGATGTAATAGTTCCTTCCGCAATCTTGCTTCCAGTAATAGTAGCACTACTTATATCAGTCCCTAAAATAGTCCCTTCTGCTATGTTAAATGATGTAATAGTTCCAACAGCAATCTTGCTTCCAGTAATAGTAGCACTACTTATATCAGTACCTAAAATAGAACCATCTATTATATGACTACTATTAATAGAGTTGGGACCTATTCCCCCAGAACTAACAGTATTTACTTTTATTTGTAGGTCCAAACTTAAGTTGGTTTCTGTAATAGTATTGTCGGGGATAAAAATATTTCTGCTTACGCTAATATTTGATACACTCAAATCATTTATATAAGCATTTGCCCATTGTTTAGAAATACTTCCTAAATTATGACTATTATTAGATTCAGAAATAATACTGGTACTAACACTTGTTAAATCAATAAATTCGGCTAATATATTATTGTTTTCACTTATAAGTGGTTGAAGTCTTATATTATTTTCAATAAGACTATTGTTGTTTATCTTAGTTGTACCATTTATTTGTGTGGTCATTATATTATTAATATAACATATAATTATTTTTAAATATGGATAAAAAAATAATTATATTAAAACCAGGGTTTTTGTTCTAATGTTTTATTTGTTTTATTAGAATATATAGGATGTTGTATGGGTCTATGCATAGTGCTTGCGTCTTCTTTATATTTTAAGTAGGCAACTGCTTCGTTGAATACATGAACTATACAATAATTAAGAACAAAGTCATTTAGTTCTACTATTTGTTGTGATATATTTGTTTCTAAATTTTTAGAGTGTTGCAAATACATTGCTCTCATTACGGTTACTATTTGATCTTCTGGTTGATTATCTACTAATATTTGTGAGCGTGATTTATCATATACTCCTTTGCGAATACCATTTTGTATTATTTGAATGTTTTGTTTTGAGAAATAAGCATCAGATAATGTAGAACGCTCAAAATTTCCAGTTAATACATTTTGATAGTTTGTATTAGTGTTTATAGGTATTTTATCCATCATAGAAAATTTAGCAGATATGTTAGGACCCATTATATTAATTTTTCCATTTGACATTGTTTATATAATTATGTAAATATATAATTAATATTTAAAATATAATTAATATAAAATATTTAATATACAATTAATATAAAATATTTAATATAATATTTTAGTAGATTATTTTATTATTATATTTATAATAAAGTCTGATGTTAGGAAGTTTTAATAAAACTGTTTTAATAGTTGCTTGTATTTTGTTAATATTAGGATTAGTACTAATAGGATTATTTATTTCTAAAAATATAGAAAAAGCAGCTTATCCACCTGTTGTTGGCGATTGTCCTGATTATTGGGATGTTGGTTATAATACTAGTACTAATAAAAAAACATGCACAAGTAATTCTATAAATATAGGTCGCGTTCAACCTCCAAAATGTCGAGACTATGCTAATCAAAATTTTGATGCTAATGGTACTAGTGTTGATGATATAATTTGTTCAAAACATAGATGGGCAAAAGAGTGTAATATTCATTGGGATGGTATAACAAATAATTCACAAGCCTGCGCAAACACAACAATTTAATAAAACTTATTATACTATTTATTATTTATATTATTTATATTATTTATATTATATATAATATAAATAATTCGACGCTTAGCAGCCCGTGTACGATCCGCAATCCCCAGTTTTAAAAATGTGCAAGACGCACCTATATTCAACCCTATAGCAACAATATCCGCAGAGAACCAAATAGACAACACAGATATCACTAGAAGCGACTATAAATCATTTAATAATCCAATTTTGAAAAACGCAGCCAGGCGTGAGTATATATTTTCAACTGCTGAAGGTAAAAAAGAGTTTGAAACTGCCGAAATTAGCGCAATCGATTCAATAGAAAATATAGAAAGTTTGACCGGCGATAAGTTATTAATTGTACTGAGTAACCTAATTTCGGATAAAGCCCAAAAGCATTATAGAGATGTGCTAAAAACTAACAGTCTATATAACAGGTTTAATAACGCTCTTTATGAATCAAAAACACCTAGACACAATTCAACAATACCTACTCACGACGGTACTTTCGACGCACCTTATGATGCCGGAGGAGGACGAAGAAATAAAAAAGCGTTCTACAAAACATAAGAAAAGAAGAGGCAAAAAAACGCGTAAATACAAGAAGTAAATACAGAAGTAAATACAGAAGTAAATAATGAAATAAATATTTATTTTATTATGTTATTATGTTATTATGTTATTATTTTTATTATGTTATTATTTTATTATTTAGTAAATTATATATAATAAATATTTTTAAATATAAAATTTTATTATATTAATTTTATAAAGTATTATGTCAAATAAGATAGTTACTAGTGTTTCTGCTTTAACAGATGATAACATTGATAACATTTCTGATAATAATGTTGTATGTATTAATATTGAGCAAGGATTTATTGGTGTTCATAAGTCGAATCCTACATGTGAAATAGATGTTAGTGGAACAATCAATTGTAGTATTTTAAGAATTGGTGGTGTTCCAATTAACCCGGCAGGTGCCGTTGATTTTACAAATATGGAGACTAATTTAATTCCTATACAAACCAATACTTATACTATAGGTAGTGTTAATAGATTATGGGACAAAGCTTATATAAACGAAGCTAATATAGACGGCGCTAATATAAACGAAGCTAATATAGACGGCGCTAATATAGACAAATTATCTGTTTTGTCAAGCACAAATAGGTTATATCAAGAAATAAGTGGTGACATTAGTTGGAATGCCGTTAATGGATATTATGGCTTGGCCAAAAAAGCGTATCCAGCATTAGATCCTGTATCGTGTGGAGCAAAAGCAGTTTTAAACTGGACTTCAAGAAGAGTACCCGAACCTTATGTTGATTGGGTTAGTGTTTGTTGGTCGCCAGAATTGGGAATATTTGTTGCGGTTGCTAATAAAAATACGAATGATGATACACATAAAGTCATGACTTCCTCTGATGGAATAATTTGGACTCTGGGTACATCCATAGCTAAGAATAATTGGAGCAGTGTTTGTTGGTCGCCAGAACTTCACTTATTTGTTGCCGTAGCTTCTAGCGGAGAGAATGGAATTATGACTTCTAGTAATGGAATAAATTGGCAAGAAATTTCGAATTATCTAGATAATACCACTAGTGTTTGTTGGTCTCCTGAACTTGGAATATTTGTGGCTGTTGGCGAAGACACTCTACTAACTTCGACCGATGGAACAAATTGGAACACAATTCTAGTAAAAACAAATAATTGGAACAGTGTTTGTTGGTCGCCTGAACTTGGAATATTTGTGGCTGTTGCTAGTAGTATATATAATAACGGAGTAATTACTTCGCCAGATGGAATGGTTTGGACAAGTGGCATAACACCAGGTACTGGTTGTGATAGTGTTTGTTGGTCACCAGAACTTGGAATATTTGTTGCGGTTGCTAGTGCTATTGATTCTAGTGTAATGATTTCGTCTGATGGAATAAATTGGATTATAACAGCAAAAACAGGTCTTTATTTCAATAGTGTTTGTTGGTCTCCACATCTTGGAATATTTGTTGCTATTGGTAACAAGGGTCTAATGACTTCGACAAATGGAACAACTTGGATTATAGGAAGTACAATATATGATGATTGGCAAAATATTTGTTGGTCGCCAGAACTTGGAATATTTGTTGCTGTTGCTGTATATGGAGACTTAAAGATTATAGATAATAAAGTAATGACTTCTTCATTAAAAGGCAGACCTCCAACAAGTTATAATGTATTTGATAGTAGTTTTAACAAAATTGATGAAAATGGTAAATGGACTTTTTCAGATGTTATAATAAGTAATGCTATTGAAGTCCCTAATAATTCTATTGTAGGTGAAAAAATTGCGACCGGAACAATTAATTTAACTAAATTAGGAACATCTATTACAAGTGTTTTAGACGCAAAAGCACCTAGTGCTAATCCTAGTTTTAGTGGCACAATAACAATACCATCCGGTGTTGATATTTCAAGTAATGGTGTTACTGTGACTTCTGCTCAATTAGCATTTGTTAGTGGCGCAACCCGTAATATACAAACTCAACTTACAGATTTATCAAACGCAAAAGCACCTAGTGCTAATCCTAGTTTTAGTGGCATAATAACAATACCATCCGGTGTTAGTATTTTAAGTAATAGTGTTACTGTGACTTCTGCTCAATTAGCATTTGTTAGTGGAGCAACCCGCAATATACAAACTCAACTTACAGATTTATCAAATAATAAAGCACCTAGTGCTAATCCTAGTTTTACTGGAACGGTAACATTACCAGCCAACACAATTAATTCAAGTCATATAATAACTGGTTCTATTTTAGGAGAGGATATATGTAGTAATACTATTACAGACGCTAATATTGCTATTGGAACTATTACACAAGCAAAATTGGCAACCGCAGTCCAGGCAAAGTTAGATGCTGTTGGAGGTGGAGGTGCTTCAAATAGTGGTGTTTTTGAAATTAAAAATTCCAATTCTAGTGAAGTGCCTATTAGTGTCACTATGCGCTATCTTAATACAAGTAGTGACTATGTTTATCAATTTCAAGATGTTTCAATACTAGTTGGAGAAGTCATGTATATTTCTTATACATTACCTAATAATTTTGCGACCATTACATTTCAACTTCTAGTAAATGGTAATACTGAAAATAAATTAAACTCTAGTGTGCCATTCAGTTTTTCACAATCACATCCAGAAAATGGTATTTCAAATACTACAGTTAATAATGCTCGAGACCAAGTTTCTTTTAATATACAAAGAAATGCTCATCAGTATTTAGAAATTATATTATTAGTTAATAATACTTAAAAACTAATTAAAACTATATTTTCAATACTATTTAATTTTCACAAATTCAATAAATTCAAATATTTAGTATAAAATGCTAAATATTTGAAACTATTAATTAAATTATTTATAATGCCTGTGCCTACTTTTTGTAGCGTATTTACTGCGACCACCATACTTGAACCACGTTCTACTTGAACCCTTATTTTGTGATTCTAATTCACTAATTAATCCTGAAATCTGGTAAAAACGTGCCTCTGCTAATAATTCCTTGCGTTTTGATGGATTTAGTTCTGGAACCATCTTTGTGTCGCGCAAATAATTGAGAATGTGACGAAAATGAGTATGATCCCTGTCGATGAAAATACTGTTATCATTATCATATAGTGTATCCGGATTATTAATTAGTTCGGTGAATAACGCACTATTTGCAGAGTACTACGACTAGTTAAAAAATCTCGTTCCTCCTATATTTAGAAGAATCTTATTGCTCTCTTCTGGTTCATTGCTCTCTTCTGACATTTATTATAATATAAATAAAGAAAAAATTAATCAGAAACTCTTAAATTAACTATACTAAAATTTTACAAGAAATTTATTTTTTCTTAGATTTTTTAGAACTATCCAATTTTCTAGATTTTTCTAGATTTTTGTTTTATCATTTTCTAGATTTTTTCATTTTTCTAGATTTTTTTCTTCTCATTTTTCTGGATTTTTTTCTTCTCATTTTTCTGGATTTTTTTCTTCTCATTTTTCCACCAGTTTTCTTCATACTAGACGGCGGTGACTTTCGCCAATTCGTTTTTAGCGGCGCCGGATCCGATTTTAATTCTTCTGGGTCTCCTAAGTATTGTATTATTTTTCTAAATCTTCCGGGGTTTGTTACAAGAATAGCATCCTTTCCTTTTCGATGGGAATGTATTTCTTGATGAATCGGTGTATCTGTTAAAATCATATCCTTATCCATAACCTTAGCGCTCATTTTATATATAACTATAAAATATAAATTATAAATTATAAATTATAAATTCCTAAAGAACGTGGATTTTTCTAATGTTGAGAATAATCTTATAAGGGATTTAATTGTATATAAGAAAAAAATTAATCAGAAACTCTTAAAATAACTATACTAATATTATACAAGAAATTTATTTTTTCTTAGATTTTTTAGAACTATCCAATTTTTCTCCTAATTTATTAGGTGCTTCCAAAAACTCTTTATAAGCAATTTTTAACTCCCCAAGTTCTTTTAACCACATTTCTTCAATAGCACATGCTTTAATAGTTTTTAATTCCGCATTCTTATTTTCATATTCATTCATTAGTTTAGCAACATTTTCCTTACAAACTGAATCCATAGGCAACTTAACTAAGTAATTGTAATCTCCGTCTTCTAAATCAAATTTAAATTCGCACATAATACTATATATTTCTTGCTTTGATTTTTTACGCAAATCAATCTTATCATCTAAGTTATATTGAATAAAGCGAGTCTTATTTGTCAAGACTTTAAGTTCAGTTTCCAGTTTGCCAATAATATGTGCTTTGCGTTTTATATAATACTCATAACGAACATCATAATATGAGTCAATAATTTCATATACGTTATCAAATTTACGTAATTGCTCTTTTTCATTGAATAAATGCATATTTGTAGTCCAATGAATGCTATAAAGTTTCAAATATTTTTCAATACCTTCAATATTATGGTCGTGTTTTTCTAATAATAATTTAGACAATATTCCAGGATAAAATGTGATTTCAAAATCAACATTCAAATCGGTTGACATATCATTAAAATCTTTAATATATTCTTCGCAAGATTTAGCACTTTTTCCTTTTGTATCCAAAATAGATTCTAAAAATTCTTTATAGTCTTGCGTCCAAGTTCCAATAGGTAATTCAGTAATTTTAATCTTATCATTGGTCACTATTTCATAACAACCCTTAATAATATATTTTTTACATGTACTATCGCAAGGATAAATTTTGCCTTTAAAACCATGATAATAAGGTTCAATCAATAATTTTTCAATAGTGCCAGTTTTATTTAATTTTGTTTCTAAAAATTCGATAATTTGAAGTGGATTATAACACATAATATCAGTACTAAATCCAGTTCCAATACCTTTTGTTCCATTTACAAGAATCATAGGAATAATAGGAACATAATAAATAGGTTCAACAATATAACCATCGTCTTCTACATAATGTAAAATCTGGTCATCTAACTCGGAATATAATTTGCGTGTAATTGGGTTTAAATATGTGTAAATATATCTTTCTGAAGCAGCATCTTTACCGCCCATAAGACGTGTTCCAAATTGACCTTGCGGAACAAACAAATTAATATTATTTGACCCAACAAAGTTTTGTGCCAATCCAACAATTGCGCCATTTAAACTGGCTTCTCCGTGATGATATCCGGAATGTTCGGAAACATAACCACTAAATTGGGCTACCTTAATTTCTGAGCACAGTTTTTTCTTGAATGCCGAATATACAATTTTCCGCAAACATAGTTTGAGTCCATCACAAATATTGGGAATAGACCTTTCATTATCATATTTAGAGAAATGTATCATATCATTATCTATAAACTCTTCATATGAGACGTATGATTTAGAAGTATTCAAATAAGCGTTGCGGTCATAATTAGAAAGCCAGACTTTACGATCATTTGCGCGTTTTTTATTAAATACCATGTCAATCTTTTCTCTACTTGCTTCATTAGTTACAAAATTCACAATCTTTTTTGTAGTAAAATATTCTTTAAATTCTTTACTTGTGCTTGTTCCCAGACCCTTATAGTATTTAATATTCCATTTTGAAACATCGTTAGTATTTTTCCATAATTCATATTCTCCATTATTATAAAATTCAATAATTTCTTTATTTTTGCTGGCTTTTAAAATTGGTGTATTCATATAACCAATAAACTCCGGAATTTGAATTAGTGAGTTCCATTCGCTATCAATCATATTAATAACAAGACCTTTTATATGACTTCCGTCTAAATCTTGGTCGGTCATAAATATGAGTTTGCCATAGCGAAGTTTGTTATGAATATCTTGCAAAGTATAAATTTTTCCGTGTTCTAGACCGAGAATTTGCTTGATTTCAGTAATTTCTTTATTTTCGCCAATTTTAGTAATGCTTTCGCCCCTAATATTAAACATTTTGCCTTTCATTGGATATACACCAATAATATTTCTATCTTCACGAGAAAGACCAGAAATAATTCCTGATTTGGCAGAATCTCCTTCACATAAGATTAACATACATTCTTTAGATTTCGCAGTTCCGGCAAAATTAGCATCTACAAGTTTAGGAATATTACGAATAGTTTTACATTTTGTTCCATCTGTTTTTTTGGCTGCTTTGTTTTCTTTAACTTCTGTTAAACTACACGCAACATTCATAACACCCATTTTGGCTAATTTTTCAATAAATTTGCTTGAAACTTCACAACTTGAACCAAAATTAGAGACAGCATTAGTTAAGTAATCTTTTGTTTGACTATCAAATGCCGGATTTTCAATAGTACAATTAACAAAAATCATTAACTGTTCTTTGATTGAGGCTGGTTTAACATCAATTTGTTTTTTTTCTTTAATATATGTAGTTAATTTGCGGACAATTTGATTAACAATATATTCAACATGTTTTCCGCCTTTTGAAGTATAAATACCATTTACAAAACTTACTTGACAAAACTCATCGTTTGGTGCTAAGCATACAGCATATTCCCATCGCTCATTTGCCTCTTCATAAATGCGTTCTTTTTCGCTTTTTAAACCAATATACAAATCAATATAATTCATAAAAGTTTTTACTTCAATGCTATTTGAATTATATTTTACCTTGATTGATTTATCTGTTGTTGCGGCAATATCATATACACGTCTTTTTAGCAAAGCAATAAAATCAGGACTTAGACCATCAATGTTTAATCGTTTATAATCTGGTTTGAAACTCACAGTTGTATAAGGTTTATTTTTACATTTTGTAATTTTTGGTTTTTCAATGACGTTTAAGTTA